>Ga0098049_1000170_pt1 | contig 26098 bp, 26 predicted proteins | sample 13BtaG_FD_92582 | JGI IMG/M metagenome (GOLD analysis project Ga0098049, IMG submission 92582) | Marine viral communities from the Subarctic Pacific Ocean - 13B_ETSP_OMZ_AT15268_CsCl metaG | ecosystem: Environmental > Aquatic > Marine > Oceanic | place: Subarctic Pacific Ocean | collected...
ATCCACTTGGAATGAGTTAGAGGAAACGGTATAGCCAATATCTGTTTGAGCTTTGTTTACTGGTCCATGAAAAAGACAGATTGTATTTTCTCCATCAACGGTATCTCCTTTAGGCCAATTTTCTTTGTTATCCAATATAGAATAGACACAGAAAGTAAGATTATGGATATTGTAAATACCAGTATCACGAAGATAATGAATTCTATCATTTCCAAGATTTTCGATAATAGGTGTGAGTACATCAAGTCTGTGGGAATTATTTAAATTACAATCGTGGTTACCTGTGATTAATACAGTTTCTCTTAACTTAGCACACTCGGTTAGAAACCAACTTATTTCATGTACTAGTTCTGGTGACATCTCAGTTTTAGCATGAGCAATATCACCAGCAATATAGATTAGAGAATCCTCTATATTGTCTTGTTTAACTTGTTTTAAGAATTTTTTGAATACCAATCTGTATTCTTTGTGCCTTTGTAGATTTCTAATGTGTAAATCCGCAAGGTGATAAACCTTATTTATTATCATAAACCTTTTAATTTTTGTGATATAATATCACCGAATCCTGTTTCCTTAGATTCTTTTAATTTATTATTTACTTCTGTGAATCCCATATCAGATGCATCTTTATCTGTGGGTTTAATATTTTTTGTATTGATTCCTTGATTTTGGAATTGCATAGTATAATGTAACGCTTGTTGTTGAGCATCTTCATCTAATAGAATGTTAATACTTTTTACTCCATTTTTAAATATAGCCTCATTTAATTTAGTAGGAACAAATTTACCCAATATAGGAATAGAATTTCTTTTAACTGCCATTGCATCAAATACACCTTCTACTAATGTTATTGGTTCATTCCAATTTATTTGATTCTCAAACATGATAACATTTTTAGAAACTGGTGGGTTCTTATATTTAAACTTTTCTTCATCATGTACAGAACGTGCGATGAAGTAATTGAGTCTATTGTCCATATCATAGGAAGGAATGATAATACGGTTAGAGTACATACCACCATCACAATAACCAATATTATACTTCGTAATATCTTCTTTAGTAATACCTCTATCTTCAGCATACTTAAGAGCCTTTCTATACACAGGATTTATTTTTCCCTTTGGTACTTTTAAAAGTGATTTAAATTCACTCGGTAATCGTAACTCTACCCTTTCATCAACAGTATCTTTATTATAAACTATATAATCATCACCATAGATTTCATATAACTTTTTCTGTTTACGAGCATCTACATGCAGTCTTTTTAATAATCTCTGTATTTTTCTTCCTTTTGCATCACATACCCAACAATGCCAATATTGTGTTTTAATATTAACTTGTAGTTTTTTCTTATGATGATGACAAAATGGACAATAGTGTGCCTGTTCATCATTTTTCATAGATGTTCCAGGCCCTAAAACATCATTTAATATATTAATAACTTCTTGTTTCTCGTGATGTGAGAGCATAATTACACTTTTAACAATACAAATATACGAAAAATATTTTAATTATCCAAGTCTTTTCTAAAAAACTTTCCTAAAAGGTTATCATTTAGGGATAATTCATCTGCTAAAACATTATGTGAGAACTGTTCTTGTAACTCATAATATGTTAAAGATTTCTTAGTTTTACAAAATCTAAGAATTCTTAGCTCTAATCTATCGTTTATTTCTCCCCTTGGTTCTTCTTGAATTGCTATTTCATTTGAATGAAACCAAAGTTGTACTGATGCGTTTGATGAACGATAATCTACCCACTTAGATTCTTTTACCACTTTTCGTTTTCTTTTATATCCTTTAAGTGGTGGTAAAGTTCTATGTGAATATAGGGATTTTTTCCCTATATAATATTGTCCTGTTTCACCATTCGTTATTTTATATATAAACCCAATAGTGCCTTCTGGCATATCGGATATTTCTGTTATCGGTCTTCCGTTAAAAATCCATCCCATAGTTAAAAATCTTGAAATCATTATAGTACCTCTCTCTTACCCACTCTTTCATCCATTCTTCAGAATAATAATATTTATAATATTTTTCCTGATTTAGGTTTGGATGATTATTGTGTATTGGGTTATTATTTAAATGCGGTAACTTGTCTTTATATTTAAGTTTTTTAAATAACGTATTAGTATCTTCTAATAAGTTTTCATATCTTCCTATAAAAGATACTTCTTTAGTATTTGTTTTTCCTTCGTTAATATAATAAGTTTGAGGTATAATCCATGTATCGTTTTGATTTATTGTTTCAGTAAACTCACGAAAATTACTTGAATAAATACCTTTTCTAACTCCATGTTGCCATGCAGACATCAATCGTGTAAATGGATTTCTAACTATTGTAAAGATAAAGTATTCATCATCAGGAACTGCACGTATAGAATCATGTGAAGTGTATATTTCCACAGATTCCTTAGTTAGTAAAACTTTGTTAATTGATGTTCCTCCGGTTTTAGGGACATGAATGAATGCCCATTTTTCAGAGTGATTTAGAAGTAAACTCAAAATTATTTGATTTAAGTTATTTTACTGAATCTGAATATTTTTTCAAATTCAATTTTCCACCTCTTGCCTGTGCAAGTGCCTTATCATCTTTGTGTAATTTGTTTTGATTATCAGCAGATATAGGTGTTTTATCTTTTCCTTTGTCCGCAAGTTTTGCGAATTCGGACTTGTTGTATAAATCTTGTATTGATGCCATATTAGTATCTCCTTGTTATTATATAAATATAGATTAAGTATCGAAACGAACAATAAAGTTCATATCATAATCTGGTAAATTCTTTATTGGTTTAGGTAATTTAGCAACCGCAATCATATTATTATCATCATCATATAAACCAATAGTTGTAATAAATGGTGCTAGATAAGAACCAGTTGGGTCTATTGATGCAGATGTATGATAATCATCCCAACTACCACTTACTGATGGTAGATATGAACCTGATATTGATGATTTTAATTTTATATCTCCTACTTCTTTAATCTTAATAGTTTCTGCAGGTTTAACATTTGGTATAGCCGTTGTTGTAAAATCATATGAGTTTGTTAATACAACATCTACAGCAGATGGACTTTGTGAAGTGTTAAACTCACCAGCCTTAGAACTTACTAAAACTTCTGTTTCATAAATTGTTTTAGTACTTCTATAATCTAATGAATAACTTGTAATTAATTCATTTATAATTATTAAACCATCTTCGTAAAAAATATTACCAAACTGAGAGGCATCTATTGATAGTCCTTCAAAATCTAGTGGTTCAGATACTCTCATTAGTCCTGCTTCAACATCAATTGTAACTATACTTACTACATCTGTATCTGTACCAAAGGTTACTGTCATTTCACCTGATTCTAAATCGATAGGAGAACTTGGGTGTATTGTTCCGATAAACGATTCACCATCGTTATCAGTTATGGTAAGTTCACCTGATTCAAAATCAATACTTGTAAGGTTGTATTCAGGAACACTTGAAAATATATTACCTTTTCCATCATCACTATAAATACTATCATTATTGTGATTTACTATTGTAACAGAGCCATCTTTTATAGCTTCACCATATAATTCTTGGGGAATTGCAATTGTATAAATATTATTAGATATCGTTCTTTCTGCAGTAAGATTTGCTAAATCAGAAACCCTACCAAATAAAGTAATGGCAGTTGCATCTGAATTATAGTATTTGGAATTTATAGAATTCCAAAGAGAATAATTATCACTTCCATAACTATTTGAAGCAGATACAATAGCATAATCAGAATTACTTAAAGACCATTCTTTATAGACCTTAAAGTTTCTTTTACTTATATTCGATTTTGGTATAGTTTTTAACATACAAAGGTTTCTCCCTATATAAATATATTGAAATAAAAAACCCCACTCGTGGTGGGGTTATTTAAAATTATAAGTTTATAGATTAGAAATCAAGTTTTACTTTGATTAATACTTCCTTATCAAATGATTTTGGAACTGGTTGTGATGTTTTAGCCACCGCAATAAGTTCGTTAGCATCACTATATAATCCAACTGTTGTAATAAATGTTCTTGGGTCTTTTTCAAAAGTTGATTCTGCAAAAGAATTATCTGAACCTGTTACAAATGTTGGGTTATTAGAATAATTATATTCTCTGTTTGTTGCTCTTACGAAGTAATGAGAAGTAGAAACGTTTTCTGTTCTTCTTGCTTCGAAATCTCCACCACCTTTAATTGCATTGTGTAATAAGAAATGATTTTTAGCTTCTGCATTTACTGCCAAAGAAACTGATGCATTATCAGCACTATCTTTATCGATTGATGTTCCTATTAAACTATGAACAGCTGTTGGATTAAGAATAACTAATCCTTGTTCTGGATAGAATAAACCTAAACCTTGACCATTTGAAGCCGTAAGTGAGTTTACAGTTGCTGCATTTTCTGTTCCTAAATTAAGTGAACCACTACCTACGTTAAATACTCTTCCTGCTTTTCCAACAGTATCATCAAATTTCTTACCACTATCATCAATTAAAGTTGAAGTTCCTTCTGAACCACTTAATATTAATGACCAGTTTCCAGCATCCATTTTTTCTTTGTAACGGGCACGAGCTACATTGATTACATAGATATCATCGGAATCATGTGTTCCAGCTGCAGATGAAGAAAAGAATGTAAATTTACTATCATCTTGGTCTAAAAGAATTGATTTGTATTGAGCATAAGTTGCTTTAGATGCTAATGTAGATGAATCAGAGTTTGCCAATGATATAGAACCTTTTCCTTCTCTGTGTCCATAAGCAACTGCATATTGTATTGCTGCCGATGAATCTGATGATGGGTTCTTATCATATACATTTACATAATAGTTTGAACTTGCTGCTGATGCCTGAGTTGATGAAGTAAAGAAAGTATTTAAACTTCCAGTATCTCCACTCCAAAGACCAGTAGTAACAACTTCTACTTTACCTGTAATTTGGTCAAATTCTCCAAATCTCTTATAGATACCATTAGTGATTTGACCACCACTTGCACCTAGTTTATCACCACCACTTAAGTATTGGTTAATGATTTCTGTTAATTGTTCAGAAGTAAGGTTACCTTGATTACCGGATAAATAATTCGATAATTCTGCTGATAAATTTACTCCCGCTTGTCCGTTTATTTGTGCCATTTTTTTATTTTCCCCTTATTAACTAGATACATATGTTACTGTTACAGGAATAGTTTGTGAACCACCTGTTTCGTTACCATATACTGTAATTGTTGATTTAATTGTTGCTGTTATATTAGGATTAGGAATAAACGTAAATGTTAATCCTGTTTCAATTGCAGCTGTTGTTGTAATTTCATCACCTAGGAATGAAGGTACTGTTCCTGCTGAGTTTGATAATCCTGTACCAACTATTGAACCAGCATTCTTGTTAGAAAGAATGATAGTATATCCACTCTGAGTGTTACCACTTGGTGAAGTTGTTGGTGTAAGTGAAACTTGTCCACTTTCTTGATTTACTGATATTGAAGGGATACCAAATTCTACTTTAGGAATTTTAGTTGTTCCTTTTGGTAAAGTTACCAATTTGTATCTTAATACTTGTGTTTCATCTGGTGATGCTTCAGTAATCGGAATTGCTTTAATTGCCGAATCATAATAAGCACTACCTTTTGGATGTGCTGGTTCATAAAGGGTATAATCTACCTCGTCATCGCCTAATGCGAACTTGGTAATGTTTAAACCTTGTCCAGCTGCTAATTTCTCCCTACCCTTCTTTGTAAGAATAGCATCTACTGTGATTTCGGTATTATCTAAATAAGCCATAATTTAAATTCCTTGTTGTTGTAATGTTGTTATTCAATATATAAATATAACTAAATTATAAAATCGGTTATTCTACTTCTAATATTGGTTCTCCACTTCCTCTTCCACTATCAGAAACTTTTAGTGTATTTGGATTAGTTGTAAATGAAACAACTGGTGAACCACCATCTAAAGTAGTTGCACTTGTTTGTTTTGAACCATTAAAAAATGAATTTTCCATACCACTTGTTAAATCTCCTGTGTTTCTATAATGTGTTGCAAAGTAACCATTTAAAGGAGTAACCTCAACTATATCCCCACTTACAGTTGGGTCTGATGATTCGTTTCCATCGGAACCTGTAAATGGTAAAATATTTACTTTATATCTATGTTGTGTTGTTGATACAAATTGTCTTCCTTTTGAAGAATCATTTGAATCTATATTTTCTGGTATATCAATACTATATTGTTCTTTTAATAAATGTACTTTAACTCTATCTTTTATAATACTACCATTTATTAATCGTGAACGAAGTGAAACTGCACCATCACCAAATAAACCAAATCCTGCTACTGATAATGAATCTACTCCCATACCAACTTGTTGATAAGCAGTTGAATCATATTCTCCTTGTACTGAACCTGTTATTTGTGCATTAATACTTATTTCAATTCCACCCATAGTAGAACCAGAGTTTATTGTCATGAATCCACTTTGTTGCCCATCCTCTACAAATGAATACACACCAGTTAATCCTTGATTTTCTGCTACTAAATTTAAATCATTTTCTGCATCTATACTACCCGAATATTGTGGGTTAGTTCCATATAAATTTACATCTTCCTCTACGTCTAAACTTGCAGAATATTGTGGATTAGTTCCTCCTATTTTTACATCATCTTTTACTTTAATAGAAGTTTCATGATAGTTTTCATCACCACTTGGTTTTTTCCATTGTGTTTTACTTCTTTCAAGAATATGTGGTTCTATTAATAATCCACTAGAAACCTTGGCTCTAGCAGGTACTAATGATTCCAATACATCGAATAATGATTTATCAATATATCTTACAAGTTGTATATACTCATAAATGTTCAATGAATATCTATCAAAGTAATAATTTCTTAAATCTTTTAATTTTTTATACTCACCCAAGTATTCATCTCGTGGGTCTCCAATATAATTATCAATATTGAAATCACCAAGTGAACGCAATATATCCATGTTTATTTCTTTTGTTGGAGAAAAGAAAAATCCTAACTTGTTTGAATCTATTGGTGCCTGGTCAAATGATTTCTTGGTTGCTCTAGTTTTATAATTTAAATCAGATATTAATGATTGTGTTTCAAATCTAACTTTATTTCCAACGCTAAATCCACTAGATGGTACAGTAGCAGTTACATCTCTATCATATGGAGTGTACTGATATGGATAAGATGTTTGATTCGTAAATCCACTTGCAACTGATGATGTTGCATATGTTCTTATTAAAGAAACATTTTTAATATCAACATCTCCACTTGAATGTCTGTTTTTTGGATATTCAAAATCATTTCTAAATATCAAATCTTCAGTAGATGATGATACATGATTACCATCAACTGCATCAGGTAATAATGCATGATTATCAATTCGTGATGAGGATAATGGAGTTTTCCATAATCTAAATTCATCAACGTTACCATTAAAAGAAGTTGAACCAATTTTTATTTCACTACCACTTGTCCATGCCTTTGTAGAGTTAAGTGTTGTATTTAAATCTGTTCTTAATCTTTCTTGGAATCCTTCTTTAACATATAAATTAAATGAATCCGAAGTACTACCAGATGTTCTTGTTACTGCAAGGTTTACATAATCTCCATTAAATAATGGGAATGTATCAGTAGAACTAGAATCACTACCCACAATAAGTTGTGCTTTGGCAAGTGAACCAGTATCTTTAATAATATTAACAGACCATTCCGAACCACTTATTATTTGTTGGTCTTGTTTTGTTGTTGTACTAATTCTAAATTCTATTGTATTTGGAAATTGAGAATTACCACTATATTGCTTCCATGGTACAGTTATAGCAGCAGCTCCACTTAAATTTATTGATGCTGTTCTATCTTCAAATGTAAATTTACTTGTACCACTTTGAGTTGGGTCTTTTGGCCCACCATATTCCATTATAGTTAGTAAGGATGCTGGTACTCCATAACAACTCAATGCAGCGTGTACAGCTCTCTTAGTACCTTTGTTTTTATATAGGTAAGGTAAGTTATTTAATAATCTTCTCCATACTTCATTTTGTCTATCCTTACCACTCATTGATGATACTGTTGTACCATCTGAATGTTTACCAAATGCATATTCCCAAAGGAATTGAGATTGTACACCCATATCAGCATCCCATCCAAGAGATTCTAACATATGATATACAAGTTCATTTGATATACCAATTTCTTTTTTGTGTTCTGTTTTTTTAGATTGAGCTACTCCTCTGATATAAGTCCATATTGTATCAAAGTGTTGTCCAATCATATCAAAGAAAAGAACATATTCACCATTTTTAAAATCATCAGTAATATGAACAGGTAAATTATAACTCAATCGTGATGTATTATCTTTATCAAAATCATGTGCACTAACAACGATTCCCTTCTGCCACTCTTCTACTATGGCATCACTAGATGTTACGGCAGTTCCATTTGAATTAAAAGGATATGTCCATGAATCTGCATCATTTCTTGTAAATTCAGATGATGAAGTAAATAAGAATTTTTCAAAAGAATCAAATCCTCTTTTTGTTTCGTTTATTTTATTTAATTGAGAATTTGCTTCATTTAATACAGATAACGAACCTGTCCATCCTGTAACGCCTGAACCAGATGTTAGTTGGTTATATCTATATTCATAATTTTGAATTAATTTTATTTTGTAAATAAAGTTTTCAACTCTTTCCTCAGCGGATGAGTATTTTACAAAATCTTTCCAATTATATTCTTGTATTCCTGTTTCTTTAATTAAGTTTCCTGAACCAGAGTATTCTTCAAAAAGGTCTGTTGAACTAGATACAAATGTAATATCAAGTTTATCTTGTGTAAAGTTAGAAGATGATACATACTGATTAATTAAATCACTAGATGTACTTGAACCACTTGTAATTAAATCATCAAGAATCTGATATCCAATATCATCTCCCACATCCAAATCAAAATTAGGAGTAAGTGGATTACATTGTTGTATAGAATTATCTACAATAGTAATCTGGTCTATTATTGGTATAGATTGTATTTTAGAAAGCCAAATAGAATCATTTACATTAACCGTTTTATCTAGTGGTTCATATAATTTTAATACTACTGTTTTTTCTGTTGATACTTTAACATCTTTATTAATATCTTCTTGATATTCATATTCCGAAAAAGTTTCTTCATCAATTCCCCAAGTGGAAACTAATTCATTATTACCATTTCCTAAATGTAAGTAATGAGTTAAGAATTTAGATTCATCTGATTTAAGAGCATCAACATCCACATCAGCTAAAAAGGCTTTTCTTAAATCAGCAATCAATGTACCTCTTCTAAGTTTTAAGTCTCCTTTATCAAAAGTAATATTTATTTTTTCATATTTACCTTCTGTTGCTTCGTTACCTTCAAGATTAGTTGGAATAAGTACTAAAGTAAATTGTATTCCATTTCTATTCTCTTGTGGTTTGTTCTTTAATTTATTTAATACATCACCTACCTTAAACTCTGCTATTCCTGATGGTTCAAATTGTCCTAATAAGTTTGAATCTTCTTTTTTATCAATATAAATCTTAACAAAGTTAGTGTTTACTGATTGCCAAGATATTTTAAAAGGAACATCATATTCTTTAAAATCTGCACCCTTTATATTTTGTGGATAGTTGATATTTGTAATATCTGGCCCTTTTAATATTTCTTCACTAAATACATTTATTGTAATTTTAGCATATTCACCAGTACCACCCTTTTCAGATATAGGTTGTAGATATAGTTCATATAATCCCAATCCATTTAAAAAATCTTCTTTATTTAAAACAACTGAACCTGATTTATCAATTCTTCTTTCTGTTTTTCCTAAAGTAAATCCAACGTAATCAGAATATGCGGTTGAATATGGAATTTTTAAACCAGTACCTGCTGCAATATTATATTTAAAATTAGTTAAATCAACTTTAATAAGAGGATTACCATCTTGAGGTACATCTACGATTGGTTTTGATTCTATAAATACTTTAGTTAAACCTGCGGTTAGTGGTATCTTAGTATCGTATGTTGTTAAAGTTCTACTATCGTTTCTATCAGGATAAGTTATAGTATATGATATTCTATGTTTTGATAAATCCCCTTTATGAAATAATTCAATATAAGAAGTTGCATTTTCAAACCCATCAGTACCAGGTTGTCTTAATTTTAGTAAATCATCTTCTTCAAGAAGTCCCTCAGTTCCCCAAGATGTTCTAAAGCCAACAAGGCCGTTGAATGCAATACTTGATTCCATTTCCACATCAATAGGTGTTGGGTCAGGTAGTACAACTATATTTTTAAACTGAAAATCTAAATTAGCAGAAAATACTTTTTGTGAAACGATTAGGTTTTCAATTGGTTTAGTTGATGGTTGTTCAACCCATCTACCATCTATTCTTTTTTCTACTAAAAATTCGTAAAAACTAAATTTAGTAGTACCAAATGAAAATCTTGGTGTTGGTTTAGGTTGAGGTTTTATAAATGGTTTTGTAAACCCAAGAAATAAATTTTCTCCTCTAACTTGTAGTTCCTCAAGACCATCAAATCTAAAATTATTATTAAACTGTGGTTTTATGTTATCAAAGTTTATATAGTCTTTAGTAACAGGAACATAATCTAATTGAATATCTTCAGGTACTAATGGTTTTATTTCTTTAACTATACTGTTTAACTTAGAAGAAATTCTATAAGAATCATCTGATATCTGATTACCTTGTTTTATAGTAACTACTATTGGTTTAATACATTCTTTAGCAGTTAATGATATTTTTTTAGATGTAGAATTAAATTCTGAGTTCTTTGAATTAAAAAGAATATCAAAACTCTTTTTGTTAGAAGATGTACTTAATAATATAGTTGCAGTTGGTGTATCAATTGGTGCTTCATATTTACATACAGAATTATTAGGAGTTGTTGCATTTGGATTGTAATTAATTGCAGTTACATCCATACATCCCTTAATAAAAGGTATTTGCTTAGTACCTCCTCCAGTACCACGTCCACCACCAGAATTAAAATCATCAGACAGAACATTATCGACAATATCATCTTGTCTTCCAAATCCTAAATCTGAATTTGGATTATACTGCTCATCGAACTGAAATATTTTCCTTTTAATTGCCATGTTTATAAATATCCTACGCTATTTTTATCTGTAATTTTGTATATTTAAATCTTCTCTATTTACTACTTCTTCTTGACCAGGAATTGGTATATTTCTACCGCCGCCTCCACCACTACTATTACTGTTATTAGTTGATGGTCTATTAGGTGGTGGTGGTGTACTTCCACACTCACCTCTTCTTGTTATTTTTAATCCTGATACTTGTGTTACTGTCCCTTCTTGAGCACAAACTATAATACTATCACCAGGTAAAAGTGCTGGAAACTGTACAAGTTGTCCTACTTGATTTTTATATGTTGAAGTTATCATTTGACCTGTCCCTCCATCTAACGATGCTATTTCAAAATCAGAATAAACATCATTATATCCTAATATACGATTCTCCTTTGAACCCTGTCCACCAAATCTATTAGGTGGTCTTGTAGAGTTTGCATTACTTATATTAGTTATACTATATTCTACTAAAGAAGGAGAGGTATCAATTATTCTTTCTTTTGGAACTTCTCTAACATCCTCACCTTTTCCGAATTTAAATTCACCTACATCGTGTGTAATTTCAAATGAATCAAATTCTACTCCTGATTGTGAACCTGCATTTACTCCATTTAATTTCCACTTCATAGTAGCAGTAGAAGACCAAATGTAATAAGTTTTAGTTACACTCTGAATAATTTCTTCATACTTACAACTACCATCACTTTCGGTAGCCAGACTATTATAATTTGTTGCAGATGGGTCTGTACATCCTAATATAACAGTTTCTTCTTCTTTATATCTACATGAACCATCTTCTGTATTGGCAGATGGATTAAAGTTTTCTGCAGATGGGTCTGTACATCCTTTTACTTCAGCATCAATTGAATCTGGTTCTGTTGCAGAATATATAGAATTAGATGTACTTGATTTTAATATATTTTTTAAAGCATCTATTGTTATCTGTTCTTCTTTGGAAAGAATATTGTCTTTCTGTATATCTCGTTTTGGTAAATAATATTCTAAAGAATTTATTAATGCAGTTTCTGCAATTCTTTTTATTTCATCTACTGATAATTCAACACAATCTAATTGTTCTTCAGAAGGTTTTCCATAGTTAGTTGAACCAATACTCCAATTTAATCCTTGTACAAAATACTTAAGAGATTCAATCCATTTATCTTTTACTTTTAATACAAATTCATCAAAGTTAGATATTTTAAATTCTTTCTTAATTAAGTTAACATATTTTGTACCATCTGTTTCTTTTCCTTTAGATAGTAAAATATATTGTTTTATTTTTTCTACACTACATGAATCAACATATGCTTGTATAGTGTAAATGACATCATCTCTAAATGAAGATTCCTTAGTAAAAATAGAATATCTTTTTTCTAAATCCTCGTTTAACGAATCTCTTCTAATTGGTAAAATTCTAACTTCTGTTCTTGATGGTGATATTTCGTGTATCCACATTTTATTGGATTCAACTTCTTCAGTACCAACTCTTCTGTTTAATAAAGTTATTTGTGTTTTAAAACTACCATTTGAATAACCAGCATCTTTAATTAATCTTTCTAAGTCAACTACAAATTCTTGTGAATCTTTTGTATTCTTAGTAAAAGAATTAGTTGGTAAAGTTAAAAAATATTCTTTAGATTTTTCATCATCTAAATATATGTACCTTACTAACTTACCAGTATCACCTTGTGGCAATTGATTATTGTTTATATCATATAGTATAAATTCAATTACATCAGCACACCCTAACCCAAAGTTAGATTTAGATATTTCTTTTTCAAACACCTTTCTATCTTCAGAATCAACTAAGTATCCTTTTCTATCTACAATATTTTTAAAATCCTTTATTGCCATAATTTATTAATTACCTTTTCCTCCACTACGAAGTTTTCTATAAAATCTTCCTACCATAGTAAACGTTGTTCCATCTATTGTTAGAGTAATTGTATCATCAAATTTTTTTCTTCTTCCTTTTGGTGAAGATACTTTTCTAACTTTACTTGCAGTTAAATTTATTTTACCAGGAGTACTACCACTTCTCGCAGGTATCGTTCCTGTCATCTTACTGAACCCAATCCATGGACTTCCATGACCACCAGATTTAGTTTTTATATTAAAAGAATACGATACTTCTTTTTCGTCATTGAAGTTGTAAAGTTCTAAATCATTACCATTATGCCATCCACAACTTTTTCTGTTTGACCTAAAGTAGAATATTTGTCCTGCATCAAGTTCCCCTTGTTTTTTAACATTATTTTCTGGTATCTTCCATGCATAATCACCTTCTTGTTTATATGAATTAGGAGGTCCACTTAATGAACGTAATATAGCGGTTTCTTCTTGTTGTGCCTCTTCGGCCGCTTCCGCCGCTTGTAAACTTTCTACTATTCCTTTTTGAGCTTCTAGTAATTCCTTCAAGGTATATTTTTGAGCCTGTAAACCTCTAACTTGTGCAGCCAAAGAAACTCTCTCAATACCCTCTTTCGTACCTTTTATAATTGCAGTTGAAAAATCTCCAAGTAAATCCGAGTATCGTGAATTTGTTTGAGATGCTTCATTTTCTGCGGCAGATTGTTGTAATTTTGCAGAATCTAATTCTTCTAATGCTAAATCTAATTGAGATTTAAGGCTTTCTATTTCAGATTTTAATGTTGATATCTCTAAATTTAATCTTCTTATTTCGTCTTGAGCCTCTTCGTATTTTTTTTGTAAAGAATCATATTTTGATTTTAAAATATAATCTTTTTTATTTAATTTACGTTTTTTTATTAACTCATCTACCTTTACATCAATTGCCTTTTTTAATTCGTCTTCATTATATTTAGGTTTTACTAAATCAGCTGATGTTTCTCCTCCATATGATTCCTGTTCTGCTTTTATAGGAATTTCTTGTTCATTTAATTCTTCTTTTAACTTAGGAGATATTGGTTTAGATTTTTTTATTGCCTTAGTTCCAAAAGAATCTTTCTTTTTTTCTATTTCGGGTCTAACTTCTTTACCTTCTAGTTTATTGACACGGATTTGTCCATTCGTATCTCTACGAACTGCAGTTGAACCTTTTTTAACAAGTTCATCAATTCTAAATTTATCCTTTAATGCCATCTCTTATTTTTCTACTGTAAATGTTAAATCTTTATCAATAAAATATTCCACTACTCCACTTCTTACAGTTTTTATTTCAATGTAGTAGTCTCTATTATATTCAAAGTTATTTAAATTTAATTTAAAATAATTACCTTTAGAATCACAACTAACTTTTGTAAAGTCATCATTAAAAGGTACTACCACTTCACCTGTTACTATATCTTTAATTTGATAATAAGTTGTTGATGGTAAAAATTTTACATCTGTATAAGAGTATGTGTTTGTATATGTTTTAAGAGGATATTTTTCTCTTCCGAAAACTCTGATTGTAGGTTTACTTCCTCTTTTATATGTTGTTTTTAGTTTCTTAAATGTTACATGAATATCATCGGCAGTTAGTGATGTTAGTGAACCGGTTATAAATGATGAATCATCCCATCCAATTCTTAACTTTGGTTGATATATAGTATTTGTTTCTTTTGAAAAGAATTTTAACTGGCCATAATCAACTGTATCGTTTTCTTTAGCTGAATCATGTTTTATAATCCATCCTTCGTTTGGAAGTGTACCTGCAATCCAAGAAGTAAGTGAAGGTAATACATTTAAATTAATATCACTTGTTTCATATGTAAATGATTGTGATGATGCAGAACCAGTGTACCAAGTTCCACCCTTTCCATTGAAAGAACCACTCGTTCCACTTGCAAATCCATTTCCTAACCAATTTGTACTTGTATTTCTTTTACCCCAACTAACACCATCTGTTGATATATCATCGAATCGTGTACCAATTCCCATATCCCATGATTGTGATACCGGATATGCATAAATTGTATAATCAGTAGGGATTTCACTTCCTTCACTTTCATTAAGAAGTAAGTGAGCCGAACTCATTGTTACTTCTCCACTTGCAATAGAAGAAGATAGTGCAGTAGTATCCATTTTGATTAAAGTATGGGAAACATCTTTTAGGTTGCCATAATAAGTTTTAGATACTTCTAGTATTTCATCCCTACCTGTATTTTGAGTAGGTTGTTGTAAATAAATTGTTGAATCTTTTGATGCTGTTACGAAATAATACATTATACAACCCTCCCTTTTATATCCTTGTTAGGAAATTTAATTTCAAACACCGAAGGGTCTACTGATGGATATACCATTTTACCCTTTGTTGCCTGTGATATGTTATATGAGTTGGTAGAGTAAGTTCCATTACATTTATTAGTAATTTCACATTTAGGTACTGATTGTACTCCCTCAACTCCTGCCAATAATAATTCTATTTCAGATATATTAATTGGCATATTAAAAGTCCAATTATCAATATCAAAATATTCTTTTAATTCTGTTATACATTTTGTAAGAACTTCTCTTTTATTATATCCACCATAAGCTCTTATTTCAAAATCTACTCCTATGTTAATTACATACCCATCTATAATATTAACACCATCGGTTAACATTCTGTATTCTCCTAGATATGTTTTTAAGTTTTGTTTGATTGCAGTGTTACTTGTTAATCTTTCCAAGTTTTTATTAGAATTATATCCAAGAATATATAAGTTAATCGCAAATGGATTGTTTTTTTCGGTTTGATTATTTGTTTTACCAGATAAAAACTTCTTTACTTCATTTTTTATTTCTTGTTGAGATAACTTTTTTTCTCCAAGGCCTGTTACTAAACTTGTAAACTCCTCTAATGAATCAGGATTAGATAGTATTGATGTTGGTGAATTATTATCAAGTTCACCATCTGGTGCACAATATGCTTTTGCAATCCCACCAAATTTAGATGGCATAGAAAGTGCTCGTACTTGATAATCTTTTCTTGTTACAGCTCTACCTTGTGAACCAAAGTTTGCAAGTGAGTTTTCTCTAATCTCTTCAATAGTTTCTGCACCTCTACCACCTGTAGCTGGTACTTCATTTTCTACAGCAACTGATTGTTTACCTTTATTATATAGTTTTAATTCAGTTGGTGTAAACAATGTAGAATCATCATCATATTGAATTTGTGTAATACTAGTTAATTCTCCTTTTTTTACATTCGATTCAACTCCCCCTCCAATTAAGTATCTAACTGTTAGTGTTGTATTTGAAGGTGCCTGACCATATGACTTAGTTTTTAAGAAATTAGCTGGGTCAAATGAAGCTCCTAATTTATCTATTGATGATTGTAACCCTAACCCAACATTTTTAAAATTTGGTATTAGTGTTTCATCGTTTGTTGCAGTACCTCCACCAAATACAATTGTAGTTGTATTATCTGCATTTACTTGTGTTGTAAACCTTCTTGAAGTTTTTAATAATTTTAAAACACTTGGTACTGAAGCAGAATGTTGTTTTAAATCTTTATCATATTGTTCTGTATTTGGGTAATCAACATAAACCATCTCTTGTGCCAAATAAGGAACCTGATACCACTTGTTTCCATTAGAATCTCTTACATCAAATATATCTATTACATTTTTATCTGCAATTTGTATTTTTGAGAAATCTTCAGCCGTACCAAATGATACCTCAACTTCTTTGATTCTAGCAGATATTGCATTAACTTTTTTCTTGATTAGATATTGAGCTGGCTCATTAGTACCATCAACTCTTCGATAGACACTAATTTCCCTATCACTATCATCATTAAAATCTACAGCTTCACTTGTTCTAAATGTTACTCCTTCTTTTGATTCTATTACCATTCCTTCTTTTACTCTCAATGCATATGAGTAATCAGGCTCAACTTTACCCCCACCAGTAGATTTAGATGGTACAAGTTGATATATAGATAAGTTAGTTAGTGCAGGATATGTTACCTTTGGTTGATATCCTAGGTATTTTGCCAATGCTAATACATTTTCTTCATCTTGAGCATATAACATCATTGATTCCTTCAATGTGTCATCTGTATAGTAAGATAGAGAATCTCCAATAAAAGATGCCATTTCAATGAACATCATACCAGGTGAAGATTCGTTAAAATCAGAATAAGTTTTTGGGAAGTATGATTTAGCATACTCAATAATATTATTTCTGAATTGAGAAAAATCTTTATTGAGATACTTTATATCCCTACCATTATTACTTTTAAAATTTGCTGAATTTAATGCCATACGTTACCCCTCTACTGTGAATGTTACTTCTTGTGTTTCTATTTGATTACCTACTGTGAATGATAATTTAAGTTCCGCTGTGTTTTTATCTTTCATCTCATCTGTCATATTTACATCAATTTCTTCAATTGATATATAAGGTAACCAAAAGTTAACACTATTAGTAATAGTTTCTTTTAACTTTTCTTCAAAACTATCATCCATTTGTTCAAATAGTAATGATGATAATCCTGTTCCGAAGTTTGGTTGCATTACTCTTTCACCTTTTTTGGTTAATAGTAAATTTTTTAAATTAGATTTTGCCTGTTCATATGATGAAAAAGCCGATTCAAAGAAACCAGTATTTCCATTTTTTACAGGTAAAGTAATTCCATATGCAAAATCATTAAATGATTTTGTATCCTTTACTACTTTTTTATCTAATATAAAAGCCATTCTTTACTTCCTATTTTTTAAACCTTTTTACAAGTTCTGAATTATCTCTGTTTAATATTTTATCAAGACCAGGTAATCCTGTTCGTACACCAAGTCCTGTTTTATTTGGTTTTGTTGCAACATCACCATATCCCATCTTGTGTGCCATCTGAGTTTTTAATCCACTAACACCAGCTCCTGCTCCTTGAGAAGTAAATGATACTGTTTTATCCATACTCTCTTGAATTGGTTCTCCTTGTGGTAAGTTATCTAATACAGATTTACCCCCACCAGGTGTTGAACTTCTTTGTGCTTTTGAAAATGGTTTTGTATTATTCAAAACCTCATTCAATATTGGATTGTTTGAAAGTTTTTTTGTTGGTGCTTGTCTTTGTTCCGTTAACGCAAGTTCTGCTTGTTCAAATGGGTCTACCACATCCTCTACAACTACTTGCGGAGAGGGAACGCTGACTACACCTCCCTTCACCTCTGCTAATCTTTTATTTACTTCCTCTTCCAATATCTTTGGAAAAGTTTTCGATAGAAAACGTTCTTGTTGTTTGGCAGTTTCTGCCTCAACAAGAGTCTTTATTACTTTTATTAATTGTTTGTTGTTCATTTTGAAATCTATTGTTCTTAATATAAATATATCTTCTTTAATTTTATGGTATTGTCCACCCTGTCCACATTAGTACTCCAGGTGCCGGTGGAGTTAGTGGAAAACCAGGATATAGTGAAATTGTTATATACATTCCTTGTATTGTAGTAGAATGTATTTGTAAACTAGCAACTAATCTATCTAAAAAAAGATTAGTATCATCGGTTGGAGTTAATGGCCCAACCGGTGCCCAAGTTCCAGGTACAGTTGTAAATCCAGTTATAGTATAAAGATTTTGAAATGCTCCCATTGCTGGAATAATTGGTGGTGTATTTGATAATGTTGCCCCTGTCCAATATCCTAATACTCCCTTTCCTATATCATCTATAAATGTATGTAACCCACTTTTTTTTGATAAACTAATTTTACAAGCAATTTTAACCAATGTAAGCATTAGTTGTTTATTGGGTGTCATGATTGGTACTTGATTTGCAGTTTGAAGACCTCTTCTAACACACATATCATATTCGTTAGTTAGTTTCTTTGCAAAATCATCTGAAGATTTTATACCTCCTTGATTCTTCATGTAAAGAGACATATTATTTTTAAATATCTTCCAAGACATAATTACTCCGTATAATTAAGTGTAGAAAGTATAGTATCTAACTTAGATTTTATTTTGTTAAAATCTCCTTTGTTATTTGGGCCCACTGCCGTTGGTCCTGATGGAGTTGAAAATACTTGTTTATTTATTGCATCAATTAGTTCTTCCAATAAATCAATTAAAGTTTGTCCTCTTGCAATTGGTTCTGTTGTTTCTTCTGTGTTAAGATATATTTCTCCAGCTCCTCCAAGAATATATGTATTACTATCATTGGTAGTAATTCTAACATCTCCATTAAAATTCATAGATGCTCCATCATTACCATTATCAATACTAAATTTACCATCAGAAACGAACCCATAATTGCCTTTAGAAAAGAACATCATTTCAGATTCTTTAGATGATAATATAATTCTACCACTATTAATTAATATTTGGTCTCCTTTAAGTTCACTCGGATAATCATCAAATACTTCAGGAGTTGTTTCTAATGGAGTATCTGATGTTCCAGGTACAAAATCTGATAAATATTCTCCACTTGTTATTGCAATTGTTGAACCATCATCTACAACATTTTCTTCTGTGATATCTCCTATCTTTAAATTATTTAAAGATTTGGAATCTTGTCTGTTTCTTATAATAATTGTTGGAGCTAAAACATTATCTACATTATTATAAGCACTAAAACGAATTGATTGACCAAAACGAGATTGGAATAAATTATCTCCCTCGTATAGTTTTAATTTGTTTACATTATTAATTTGAAAATAATCACCATACTCCCCACCACCAGAATTAACTTGAGTTGATTGAGCAGTACCTGTTTGTGATACATTTGAATATGAAGAAGCTTTATTACTACTACTTTCATCGTAACCAGCAAACTGTTTTTTTCCTGCATTTTTAGATGCACTACCTTGGTTTAAAAACTTAACAGGTATTCTTCTATAATATCTACCTACAATTTCTATTGTTTCACCAATAATAGGTAAATCTAAGTTGGTTGAATTTTGTGGATAGTAAATTGGTAGTTTTTCTTCAGATGTTACTTTATCACTTAAACGTCTTGCAACAACACATCCAACATTGAATAAATTCTTATCACCACTAAAAACTTCACTATGTCTATCTTCTACTGTATCTCTTAGTCTTGGGTGAGTTTCATCTAATATCACACCAACTACAACAGCGGTATCTATTGAACTAACTCCCTTAGAATAGTTTGCAGAAGATGCAAGTGTTTGTTTAGATATTCTCTGGCTCATTAAGTTTTACCTTTTGTTTAAGTTCTTCTACTTCATTAGTGAGTTCATCAACTTTTACATCTTGTTCATCTGCTACTTGTGAAATAGTTTCATCTAATTGTTTTAGTAATTGTTCTTTTTCATCATCAGAAAGAAAACCTGTATCTCCTTCTGCTTTATGTTGTGCTCCAATAATTCTTTGTGCAATTGCTGCCATCTTGATTAGTGAATCATCGTTCTTAACTGATGTATCTACTAAATCTTTTATGATTGGCCCAATTACTGCCATATCCCCAGCATGTCTAATTACATTTTTCATTTCAGCAATTAGCTCAGAAATTCTTTGTTTCTTGTTTACTTGATTTTCATAGATATCTTTAAACAATCCACTAAGGTTCTTACCAGGAAATAATTCAAAATCTGTACTCATGATTATACCATATTAGTTGTATATAAATATAGTAAACGAAAAAACCTCACTTTTTAAGGTGAGGTTTAATCTTAAACGCGTTGAAGAATTACTTCTAATTCTTACTTCTTAATAATGTGGTACAGTACAAAAGCCCCTACAAGTCCTAACAGACCTTCAGCACTTAAACTTCCTAGAATGCCCATAATGTTATCAACTACTGATACTTCTGGCCAGAAAGGGATGTTTGTACCTTTGAAGAGTACTTCAAGTACTACTCCTAAGGCAATGATGCTAATACCAATCTTTGTCAATTCTTCGGCCCAAGAGCCTATTTTTTTCAAAAATTCCATATTGTTCTCCTTTTGTTTTAATTAAATGTAAATAACTTTTCCATCTTGCAAAACTAAGGGATATCCACAAATAACTATGATATATACTTGGTAAAAATTTTGAATATATATTCAACACCCAATTAAAGAAGTATATAAGGGGTTTATATATGTATGTACGAAAAAACCCAACTAAAAAATGTTGGGTTTCTATTCTAGCCACTTTATTCTACGACCAGAGTTCTTATTAATAAATAGAGAGTTTTGTGGTTAACGTATCTTTTTACGAACTACATAAGAACCAAGTATTAAGACATCCATCTCACAATTTAAAAAGGTTTTGATTGCATCCTCTGGTGTAAGAACCATTGTTTGGTCTTTTAAATTGAATGAAGTATTAATAACAATTGGAAATCCAATTAGTTTTTCTAGTTCTGTAAGTATTTGGTAAACATATCTGGCTCTTGTGTTTGTTAAGGTTTGAACTCTTGATGATTTATCTACATGAGTTATAGATGGTAATTTTTTTATAAATCTATCAACTACCTTTACTACTTGATTCATATATGGTATATCAGAATCATATTCAAAATAAGTGGTTAATGATTCTCGTTTACATATAGGAGCAAATGGTCTGAATCCTTCTCTTTTTTTAATTACTTTATTTAATCGAGATTTCATTTGAGGGTCACATGGATTTGCGAATATACAACGACTTCCTAATGCTCGTGCACCAAACTCCATTCTTCCTTGAAACCATCCTATAATATTATTTTCAGCTATTAACTCAGCAGTATAAGGTATTAATACATCACTTGGTTTCCATTCGTAGTAAACATCTAAGTGATAATCATTAAGTGCTTTTAACATATCTTGTTTACTATAATCAGGACCTAAATATGGATTAGTGTTATCATGTCTATCTATATCAATTCCTTTGTAAAAACTTTCAAGAGCTACACCAATTGAAGAACCAGCATCTGATGGAGCTGGTGGTATCCAAATATTTTGAAACTTTGTTTTTTCTTTTATCTTACCATTTGCAGTTCCATTATAAGCACATCCACCACTTAAACATAAGTTAGGTGTTTCTGTTATTCTGTATAATCTGTTTAATAATTTAAAGAAATATTTTTCATATTGAAATTGTACTGATGCAGCTAAATCTTTATAATCTTGTGTTAGTTCTTCTTCTGGTAATCTATTTGATATACCTAAGTGTTCTGATAGTTTTTCATTAAACATATGGTCATCAGACCAATCGTATTCAAAATAATTCATATTTAATTCATACCCACCATCTTTAGTAGAATAAATTATATCTTCAAATTTTAAATTATATTTTTCAGGATTACCATATGGAGCTAATCCCATAACTTTATACTCACCCTCATTTGGTTTGAATCCTAAGAAAGCGGTAAATGAAGAATAGAACATTCCCAATGAATGTGGGAAATCTATACTTTGTAATTCTTTTATTTTATTTTTATCTCCATAAGATAAAGAAGTTGTTTTCCATTCACCAACACCATCTACTGATAGTATTGCTGATGTTTTAAATGGAGAAGTGTAGTAGGTATATGATAAATGTGAATCATGGTGGTTACCAAAAATAACTTTAGTATTCTTACCTTTATATTTATCTATATTTTTATTTAATAAATTATAAGATTCAGTATTTCTGTTTATTATTTTTTTTCTATTAAAATATTTCCAAATACCTCCTCTTTTTGTAGATTCTGTAATTCTATCTAATTTTGTTATTGGGTTTTCGTAAAAACATATCTCAGATATATCTTCTTTGGAAATACTAAATTTATCAAAAAACCAATTTAAGGTATTATGGGGAAATGAAGAATCGTGTTTGATACCTGTGAATCTTTCTTCCTCACAAGCACCGATAACTTTACCATCTTTAACTAAAGAGGCTGCCGAATCGTGATATCCACAACTTATTCCTATAACATATTTTGTTTTCATTTCTATAAATAGTCAGTATCTATATATCTATCATCTTCCCAAAATGTTTCTTTCTTATCAACAATTAATTCTCCATGGTGTAAATAATCGTTTAACATTTTTTTCTGATGTTTTTTCATTACATTTACAACTTTAGTGATATAATGTGTTTTACAATCTGTCATTTCTCTGATAAGTAAATATAAATGTTTTTTATTAAAGTTTTCTATGTGCTCACTTCTACGAAATAATTCTAATATAGCATCTGCTATTTGTAAATCTCTTTTCTTTGTAAAAACTACATTTAGATTATTATCCCAATATGTTAACATCATTTGTTTGAATTCTTTGAATTCATTATTTTCCTCAGTTTCAGTAAAATCATTTTCAGGATTCCAAGTTTCAGGCATCTGTGAAAGAAGGTTATTTTGTTTCCATCTTTTGTAGTTACCATTATTCTTTAAAATCAAATGGTTCTTTGCAATAATAGTAAAATAAGAAAAAGCTCTACCCTTACCTTCTTGAAACATATGTATCTTCTCTACCATTGTAGAAACTACTTCGGTTTGGACATCTTTTTTCGGTACATCGAAATAAGTAAACTTGAATGTATTAAGAACATTTTCTGCAAGTTTTTCGAATGGGTATTTGATTCTTTCTTCATAAATTTTAGACCTTTCAACAGGGTCAGTTGAGTTATTATATTCTATAATTGCTTCTTGAGCTGGTGTTCCAAAATATATCTTGGATTTTTTTCTTCTAGGTCTTGGCATATTATAATTCTCTATTTAAGTTTTCTACTAATTTTTTTAATTCTAAAAAAGTTACTCCTACCTCATCATCTTTTTCAAAAACTTGTCTATTATCAAGTTCTCTCATTTTATCAAGAGCAGTTCCAACAGATTGTATAGTATCATTAGTAGTTTTTATTAATCTATCTTCAAGTTGTTCGTTTTGTTTTAATAGGTTTCGAACTCCTATTAGTAGTACAATATTTATGACTACTGAAATTCCTATAACAATGTTATAGGTAGTTAATAATTCTATCATGAATTTGGTTTTAATTTAATTTCATAACCACTAAACTTATTCATATAAGAAGTGATTTTTGTTCCGAACCCATCTTTAAAAACTTTTCCATTCTTAAAGTATCGTTTTACAGAACCTTGTCCTCCAAGATGTGCAGCTGCCAATATTCCACTTTCAGTAATCAACATACCATTAATTGTTTTACCATCGAAGGTATCAATATAAAGTTGTAGTTTTTCCTTGTTGTGTAATAGTAAAGCCATCATTGCTTCTTCTTGTAGTTGTGGGTTACTTAGGAATTCTTTTTTAGTTACTTTGAATCCTAGTCCTTTCAGAGTACTTCTTCCAAATTGATACTTACCCATGTATCCCCATTTGTTTGTGATATCATATCTGTTACCACTTTCTCTGAAACCAATAGCATTTAAAAAGTTTTCTAACTCTTGTTGATGATATTGTTCTATTCTAATTCTTTCTTGTTCTATTTTTAAGAGTTCTAGTTCTCTTTCTTTTTCTAAATCAACTAATGTAATAGTTGTTGATTTATCTTTTGTTACTGCGGAATCAATCATTCCAAACGATAGTAGTGAAATTACTAACGTAAATATTATTTGTCTTTTCATAAGGTCTCCCCTTTAATTAAACATATTATTACACTAATATACGAAAATTATTCCATATATCCAAGCAAAAAGTAATAAATTTTTAGGCTTCTCCTTGTGGGCCGTAATATATCCCACTCATAACTTCCTCTTCTGTTGGAGAGGGTTCATCAAAACTATTAATAAGGTGTTGAGTATTTTCAATATTTTGTTCTAACTTAGATTCTAATTCCGATTCTGTTATTAGTCCACTTTCTATTATAATATCTATAAGAGTTTGCATAACAACATTTTGAGTTAACAATCTATCGTTAAGTTTTTTTATTTGAATTCTTTGTGATGTTAAGCTCATATAATAATTCTTTCAATTCGTTTTTATCTTCACTTCCATAAACCAAATCACCAAATGATTTTTTGATACTTTTGTTACCATACCCCATTGCAGAGGCTAGTCTGATACAGACAATTTTAAATTCATCAATATCCATATCATCGGGTACATCGAATTCAATTTTACTTGCTTCTCTACTGTTTTCTATAAAGTCTTTGTCTGTATAGCTAAATATAAGTTTTCCCATGTTTTCGTTTAATTATAAGATTTCACAACCAGCTGAAAGTAGTGGTTGAGCCTTTTTGTATTTCATAAATTCAGTAGAACCATCTGGTAATTTTACCATTACTTTTTCGTTTCTACCATACTTCTTTTCAGATTTAATTGTAGTAGTGTATCTTCTTGATGAATCTGTTATAAGGATTCCATTAAGGTGGTCTATCTCGTGTTGAGCACAAACACACTCCAATAATCCTTCATCTGAAAAGAATTCGTTAGAATCCTTCCATTCTTTTCCTTCTTCAATATCAGGTGAAAATATAACTGTTCCCAAATTATCACACTCTACTGTAAATGTTTTATGTCTTAAAGTTTTAACTGGTTTTTTCATTGTCTTATCTAAAGATAAACATTGTTCTACATACACAACAGTTTCTTTAGATACTTCTACAACTCTTGGATTAACTAATAGTAATGGTTCTTTTACGTTTATTAAACAAACTCTATCTGTTAATCCTATTTGATTTGCAGATAACCCCAACCCACCATGCCTAGTTAGTTCGGTTGTTAGTTTTTTTGAAACATCATCAATTTGTTCTTGTGTCATTGGTTTATGTTCAAGAACTGATTTTAATTTACTTGGGTCTTTAATTAATTTCATCGAATAAATTTAATTGTTTTGTTACTAATTTTTTAGTTGTATAATCTCCACCGAAAGGTCTTTCATAAATTGTTTCTCCTCCATCTGGTGATTCAAAGATTTTAATATCTTTATATTTCTCAAAGTACTCTTGATTTTTTCTGTATATCTCTCGTACTGCTTTTCCCAATTCCATATCGTTTGGATATTGTTCTACTAATTTTTCTATATTCATTATTTTGCTATGTTTAAGTATTTTTCTAATAACCAAGATGATGATTGTATTTTTTCACCCAATCCCCATACTGATTCAATTCCATATGAATCACATACATCATTTTCTGGTGTAGTTGTTTCTGTTCTATCTCCACCATTA
>Ga0098049_1000172_pt1 | contig 25929 bp, 18 predicted proteins | sample 13BtaG_FD_92582 | JGI IMG/M metagenome (GOLD analysis project Ga0098049, IMG submission 92582) | Marine viral communities from the Subarctic Pacific Ocean - 13B_ETSP_OMZ_AT15268_CsCl metaG | ecosystem: Environmental > Aquatic > Marine > Oceanic | place: Subarctic Pacific Ocean | collected...
CAGCTTCAAGTTGCATTTCCTTAATCATATCCTCAGATTTATCAAGCTTATCAATTAAAGCCATATACTTATCTAAATCAATTTCAACTTCGTTACGACTATTGTCTTGTCCTTCAGCCATTACCTTCTCCTATTATTCATTTTTTGAATCTTTTCGTTTTCTTCCTTAATATGTTCCTGGAGTAGAGCTAAATATATCTCCCTCTCCCACGGCATCATACTTTCTATTTCAGTTAAACTGTACTTATGATGTTGCATTAATGCAAAGTTTGTTTGGTAAAAATTTTCCAAACTCTCATGCGAGAGGCTTATGTAAAAAAACTATTTAGTCCTCTTAACTCAACCTCATTCGTATGTTTACATTTATCACACTCATATTCAGTTTTATAATATACGGCAGGTACTTCTTGTAAAAATCCTTGAATCATTCTAAATTGTTCAGAATTTAAGCTCTCAACAAATTGTTCAAGGTCTTTAGCACTTTCAGTATCTGCATCAAATACATTATCATTATCAAATATGGAATCAATACATTTTATAATTAATTCCATAACACCTTCGACTGAGTTAAGTTTTTCAATATCCAACGAACCTATTAATTCCATTGATGGATATTTCATAGTAACTCCAACTCCTGTCTTTTCATCAAGTAATATTGTACGTTCCTGATTTTGATTTATTATCTCAACATCGTCAACATTAATTGATATTGGCGTAAGACCATCACATTCTTCCTGAGTACATTTAATCTGTATGTTCATATTTTCACCTACAGATTTTGCTCTCAGTTGTAAGAATAGATATTCAATATCAAATACAGTAAGGTCTTCCAAACTGTCTAAATCATAACATGATAAAATGATATCTCTTACTGCCTTACTAATTTGCTCCATATCATTTGATTCTAAAGCAATCATTAGTACCTTCTCCTCTTTTACAAGAAAAGGTCTCATATTTAAATCGTTCCCAGTAGAAGGTAATTGAACCTTATATTGAGGAACACTCAATTTTGGCAAAGCCATAATATTCTCCTATATTATACTAAGTTAATGCGTCAAGGATATTAGAAACACCAGATAATCTGGTACTTGTTGGTCCTTCCGGTATATACTTATCGTAGCTAAATACTACATTCAATTCCTGCACCTCAGTTGATGCAGAATCCAATTCAACACCAGTTACTGAAGTAGGAAATGCATTCACAAGTCTTACTCCATATACTGGCTTATTTTCTAAATCCAATTGTTGTATTACAACATCGGTTGCGAAATCTTTTTTATATCCTACTTCGTATGTATCCAAATCTAGGATAGCACTTAACCAATCATCAAATATGATTTTCATATAATAATCATTTGTTAATAGGAATTTACAGGTAACATCTTCATCAATAAATGCATAAGGTACAGGGACTGTTTGTTTTTCTGCCTGATAATCTAGTGTTGTTACTTGTCTGCCTGGTAGGCTGGCACTTTGGCATAATAGTGATATATCTCTTGGGTCACTAATTAAATTTTTAGCATTAAATGAACCAGATAATAATGAACCTATTAATACATCTGGATTTAAATTTAACAATGATTGTGACGGGGGTGTAAAAATAACATTAAAACGATTACCTCTAGCCAATCCATTCTTTTGTGACACTATTGCTTTTAAATTATCGATACTGCTCATTAACTTCTCGCGATTTTAATACTTTCATTCCAAACAGCTGTTTTACTTTTCTTTGTAAATTGTTCAACTGGTAGAAATATTGCTATTTCCCAATCTGCCATTTGTACTCTTGAAAATTGTGATTTAACATGTTTACCTAGATAATGTTTAAAACACGGTTTAAATTCTTTATATTTTCTCACACCTTGTAACAAACTATATCGCATTTTTGTTAATCTTGTTTTATCTGTTATTTTATTTGGTGCGGTTTTCATTAATTCATCTAAAAATGCTGCTCTAATATCTGGCTTTAAATAGTGTAGATTCAAACCATAAAACCCACCTGGTGCTGGTTCTACCATAATAGTTAAAGGAAATCTATCGTAATAAGGTAATGTTTTCTTATGTTTTGGGTCATAAAAATACATATACATATTACCAGTAATATTTCTTGTGGTTTTATCTAGAGCTGAATCCTTTAAAAGTTTACTTCTTCCTGGGACCGAAAGTTCTTGTACCTTTTTTTCAAACCATTTCTTTGAATTTTTAGTCCGTGCTGTAACACCTGCTCTCTGAGCTTGGGCTTGTAATGTATCGAATAAACTTGCCATATAATCTATTTATATGGTTTTTAGAGTACTTTGATGCCTAGATTTTTTAAAGTTTCCTCTGTCCAAACCTGAAACTTCCAACCTTTATGTTTGGCGAATGCGTCAGCTGCCTCCCATTTATCATTATTTTTAATATATGTCAACTGTTCATTAATAAACTTTTTGGTTTTTCTTGACCTAGGTTTTGGTGGTTGTGTTTGTGATTTAGGTTTTATTTCAATTAGATATGTTTCTTTATTCTCCATTTGGATTAAAAGGTCAACAAAATAACGATGCAATTTTTTATCAACAGTGGATTTATATGGTACTACTATTTCCTCTGAATTCCAGAGTTTTACTTTTGGATTTGCCTCGCACCAACGAAATGCATTTCTTTCCCATAAGGAACGAAATACCACAGTATTTGGATTTCCGATATACTTATCCGGATTCTTTATTTTATATTTCCCTTTGTAAGCCATTATAAATAAACCTATATATGTTTTATTTATTTATATAGGAAAAAATATGGAAATTATAAGATTCCCTAAAACATTAGACGGTAATCTACCATTTGTTCAATTTCGAGTCAATGAAAGAACTTCGGAGGGTGAAGTCATATTTTATGCAATTAATTTATTTATGCCTACTGGATTTGCTACAACAGATGCTGGTAACTATGGTAATTTAGAGGCTGGAATGACTGGTGGTGCAGTTGATGCAGTGCTTAAAAAGGTTGGTATTAATACACAAGGAAATGCGGAATTAACTGGTTCAGATGTAGAGGCTGTAGCATCACAATATGGTCCTGCTGCAATTGCAGGTCAAATTGGTATAGGTGGACTTGATGTTGTGGCTAGAAAAGCAGCACTTAAAAGGGGTGTCGCCGTAAATCCAAATATTTTAACAACATATGATGGGCATCAAATTCGTTCATATCAATTTGAGTTTAAATTAGTCCCAGAATCAGCAGAGGACTCAAAGGTAGTTCAAAAAATAGTAGATGTTTTTAGGAATTATTCATTACCTGAAAAAACTGGTGAACTATCAATTCAATATCCAGCAACCTTTGAAATCGAATTTTTTAAAGGAGAAAAACCAAATAGTTTCATGCCGAAAATACTCCCTTGTTTTTTAACATCATTAGGTGTAACCACAAATGCCACAACAAATATAATGCACGCTGATGGAGCACCTTTAGAAACAGATATTAGTTTACAATTTCAGGAAACAAAATCCATTACAAGGCAAGACATATATGGTGAGAGTTTTGAAGGTATTGATAACCCATCAGGAGGAAATGGATAATGAGTTTTTTTAAGCAGTTTCCAAAAGTAGAATATGATTTCAATCAAACTGGAGTTAAACAAAACATGGTTGATATATATCGCCATGTAAAACCTTTACCTACATTTTTAGATAGCTTTTCTGCATATAATTTCTATGAAATAAGAAATGGAGAAAGACCTGATATTGTATCAACAAGATTATATGGAACATCAGAATTTTATTGGACATTCTTTGTTGTAAATGATTTTTTACATGACGGATATAGAGCCTGGCCAATGAGTCAAGAGCAATTACAAAAATATATGGAAAAGGAATATAATGGTTTTGCAATTGAAACAAATCCAAAAACAACAAATAATTTTGAAGATAGCTTATCAGGTAGATTCACATTAGGAGAAACCATTAGTGGAGCTACATCTGGAGCAACTGGTACACTAACAAAGAAAAACATTGATATGAGTCAATTGATAGTACAAAATGTTACAGGTGCTTTTATTGGAGAATTAGTTGGCATTACAAATACATCTGAATTAATCACTGGTTCAACTTCTGCAGATACTGTTTCCACATATAGAGTCTTTAAATATGCAGATGCACCATATTATTACTATAATGAGAATCATGGCACTGGTGCAATAGAGAAAATTGTACTTACAAATGGTGGTTCTAACTATACATCAATACCTACAGTTACATTTTCAGGTAATGGTAATAGAATACCTACTGCTACTGCAACCATATCTGGTGGAAAAGTAACAGCTATTAATATTAACAATAGAGGAAGTGGCCACACAACTCTTACTATAACGATTACAGGTGGCGGCGGAAGTGGAGCAGAAGCAAGAGTAGTATTATATCCTAATGAAAAATTACCAGTTACAAATGCAGTTCATGTAGATGGTGGAGTTGCTGATAGTGATTTGGCTTATGTAACAAATAGAGACCATGAATTTAATTTAAATGAGGATAGGTCAAAAATTAGATATGTTGACCCTAATTATATTGGCCAATTTATTGATAAGTATAAAAAAGCGATTAATACATAATGAGTAATCTTACTGCTAGTACTACAGAATCATATCGAGCTGGTGCATATACGCTAGATAAAGTACATTTATTTACTAATTTAAATAATCCAGAGCAATATATTGATTTAACCAATGTGTGCCAAAGCTTTATCATTAAAGAAAGTATCTACTCAATGGGTATTACCCTTGAATTTTTTGTTTATGATTCTAGGGGTCTTTTAGAAGCATTTAAAATAATGGGTAATGAGAAAATTAATGTTATTCTTTCTCGCCGTGATGTTGTATCAAAAGAAAAAAAGGAATATGATTTAAATTTAAGAATAGGTAAAATTGATAATTATTCCAGGCAAAAAGAAACAATGCAGGCATTTAAATTAACTTGTGTTTCGGATTATGTTTATCACAATAATTTAATCGCATTAACAAAACCATTTAGTGATTCTGTTGGTAAATCGATAACTGATATCTGTAAAAATAATTTAAATATTAATAAAGATAATTTGGAAATAGCAAAAGATACTGGTAGTGTTACAGGTGTTTACCCAAGATTAAAACCACTTTCAGCCATTAAATGGTTATTAAAAAATATTACAGATAATAAAACACCATTTTTCTTTTATGAGAGAATATCAGATAATAAATTAGTATTAGAATCATATAAGGCTATGATTGACAAAGATGTGTATGATGAATATACATATGAACCATATTTTGATGTACCACCAATTGAAAAAGATTTATATGAATTAGAAAGAAAAAGAATATCAACAATGTCCTCAGATTTAGATGTATCACAATTGGAATCCATAGCAGATGGTTGTTATGGTTCAACATTACACACACTGGATATTGCAACTAAATCTTATAAAACAGTTGAATATAATTACAATCGAGATGTTAAATTAAACGATAATGACGCATTATCAGATAACATGAAATTATTAGATACACCAATAAAAGAATTTACAAAGGGTAAAAATTTCTTTATCTCACAGAATTCACTAGCTTATGGGGCTAATTTAAATAATTATAACAATATTATTTCCTCTGGTTATTTAGATTCACATTCATATTTAAAAAATTTAAATACATTAACTATTAATATTACTATTAATGGTGATTTTGATTTAAAACTTGGTAATAAAATCCATGTTAGTATCAATAGGGCTGGTTCTGATGCAAAAGAAATAGCAGTGGATAAATATTTTACAGGGAATTATATTATTACTGCTATAGAACATTCATTTAAAGAAAGATATAAAATGAATTTAACATTGAAAAAGGATTCATTTGAAGATAGTATTGATGATATAATACAAATACAAGATAGGGCTAGGGAAGTATAATGAGAGCAGATGATTTTTTAAATAATGGATTTAACTGGTTTACTGGTGTTGTCGAAGATAGATTTGACCCAGAGGAAATGAACCGTGTTAAAGTGAGATGTTTTGGTTACCACACCGAGGATAAAAATGAATTAGATACTGATGAATTACCTTGGGCTACTGTTATGATGCCAACAACTGCAAGTGGAACATCAGGAATTGGAGACACACCACACGGATTAATGGAAGGTTCTTGGGTTGTAGGGTTTTTTAGAGATGGACCATCCGCACAAGACCCAATTATTATGGGAACAATTGCTTCCAAATCATCTAGTAGAAGTAAAAATTTAGGATTTACAGGTTTAAATTATCCAAAAGGAGAATATATTAACCAAAGTGATGTAAACTTTTCTGCGAGAGCAACCAAATATGAACAGGGAACATCAAATGTAGAGAGAACCAAAAAGGATTATCCTAGTATTACAACTGCTTCTCCTGCAAAAATATCAACAGTTGCTCCAGATAAGGCAGATAGTTTTTATGCCGCACAAACGTGGACAGAATTAAAACCATTAAATGACCATAAACCAGATTATCCATATAATAAGGTTAATGAAACTGAAAGTGGTCATGTATTTGAAGTTGATGATACACCAGGCAATTTAAGATTAAATAAACAGCATGCTTCTGGTTCATACGAAGAAATCTATAATGACGGAACAAGACAAGTTAAAATTATTGGTGATGATTATGAAATCATTGTAGCAAATAAAAATATCCATATTAAAGGTAATATGAATATGACTGTCGATGGTGATTTACGACAATTAGTGTATGGTAATTATCATTTAGAGGTCGAAAAAGATTTTACAATGAATATTAAAGGTTCATTACAACAAGGTATTCAAGGGAATCACGAGGCTGAAATAGCAAGAAATAGAAGCATTAATATTGGTTCCAATGATAATTTATTAGTGAATAATGATTTAATTCAAAATGTTGTAAATGATAATTTATTAACAATATCAAATAATTATACAATTAATACAGCAAAAAATTATGCAAATACTGCATACGAAAACATGACATTATTTGCTGGTGGTAAATATTCACAAAGTTCTGTGAGTGATTATGCAGTTGCTTCTGGTGGTAATATGTTATTTGGAACGACTGGTAATTTAACAGAGGAAGTAGATGGTACACATACAATGACTTGTGCGACTGCTGCATTAACATATAACGCTGGTGAATTAACAATTAATGATATCACACATACGCAACATACACATGAAGAGGTACCAGGTACTGGTGGTGCAAGTTCTCCAACACCTGCAACGCAACAAACATCTGCACCTACTACTGGGACATAAAAAATGAGTTGTTCAGAAAATAGTTCATTAAAAGGAATTAAGGATAAACAAGCACAATTGGATTCTCTTTTAGAAGGAGGAAAGGCTCAACTATCCTCAATGACTTCTAAATTAAATGAATTAAAAGCTGATTTGGAATCATTTAAACCTGAATTACCTAATATTGGTGGATTACAACAAGAGTTATTAGGCCTTGCGGCACTGACAACACCCGAAGGTTTGGCTGCAAAAATAGCAGAATTAAATGAAAAATATGGGGCAAAGGTTCCAAATTTATCATCATTAATTAGTGGTTTAGGATTGGATAGTTTTCCACCATCAATTAGTATATCTGATATATGTGACCAAATACCAAATGTCGAAGAAAAACCTGATGGAACAATAAAAGAAGAGCCAGAGGAATCAAAACCTGCAGAAGAAAAACCACCAGAACCTACACCAGAAAAGAAAACAGCACCTGTTGAACCTATTGATTTAGATAAGTATGAATTAAATAGGGACCTATTAAAGGCTTCATATGAGATTTCGAAGGAAAACCTTGGAATAGGACCAATCACAAGAGTATTTTTAAGGAAGAAGAATAATCAAAAATTATTAGATTTAACATGGCCAGAATTAATTGCAGAAATTGCAGAAACTGGTGGTTCAACATTTGATGAAACAAAAATATTTGATTATACATACGATGATTTACAAAAGAGAAGGGAAAATTTTTTAAAGAAAAAGAATGCTGAAGGTAAATGGGATTTTGTTACAGAGGGTAGAGTATTTGCAAAGGAATATAATTTAGCAAAAGCCTATGCTGCAAGTGTTGGAAATCCAATGGCAAATGCAGAAAGCTTCACGATTGCGGCTCAACAATGGGTTGAGAGACGAAAAGAGAAACTTAAAACTTCATAAAATAGTTTATAAATAGATATATGGCAGGATTAATACAATCAGATAAGAGTATTACAGGTGATACATCAAAGGCTCGTGTAGTTTCCAAAAGGAAACCACATAGAGATTTAGATTTATCTCTTAAAATACATCCAATACGAAAGGATATTATACCTTTAAAAGATGATAATGCAATAAAAAATGCATTAAGAAATTTATTGGTTAGTAATTTTTATGACCGACCATTTGCAATCGATAAAGGTGCAAATTTAAAAGGTTTATTATTTGAGCCTGCAGATGTATTTACACAAATTGCATTAAGAAAAAATATAGAAACTGTAATAGAAAAATATGAACCAAGAGTTGCAATAAGGGAAATTGTCATTAATGATGAACCTGAAATGAACGCATATAGAATTTTGGTTGATTTTAAAATAAAAGAATTTGATACCAACGAAAGTGTTGAAATCATATTAAGAAGGTTAAAATAATATGGCTAGTAATTTAAATGTCACAGAATTAGATTTTGAACAAATTAAACAAAATTTAAAAAACTTTTTAAAACAACAAAATGAGTTTAATGATTATGATTTTGAGGGTTCAGGGTTAAGTGTTTTATTAGATGTACTTGCATATAATACACATTATAATGCTTTAAACGCTCACTATTCATTAAACGAGGCATTCCTTGATTCAGCACAGATTCGTGGTAATGTTGTTACCAGAGCAAAATTATTAGGATATACTCCTAGGTCTGTTTTATCACCAAGAGCACAAGTCAATTTAGTGGTTGATGTTTCTAGTGCTGTAGGAACTCTACCTCCTATCCTTGAATTAGATAGAGGAACAAAATTAAAAACAATAGTAGAAGGCGAAGAGTTCCAATATGTTGTTTTGGAAACTCAACAAGCAACTTTAGTAGGATTAACATATACTTTTAGTAATGTTGTATTATTAGAAGGTAATGTCCGAGAACTTAAATATAGAGTTGATAATGATATAGAAAATCAGAAATTTCAACTTACAGATTTAAATGCTGATACAACATCATTAAGAGTTCGTGTTCAGGAAAATGAGCAATCATCTGCATTTGATATTTACACTGCATTCGAATCATTAAAAAATGTGGATGCTTCAAGTAAAATTTATTATTTACAAGAAAATGCCTCTGGTTATTATGAGATATATTTTGGAGATGGCGTAACGGGATTTAAACCTTTAAATAATAATATTGTAACGGTTGATTATGTTACGACCAAAGGTAAAGAATCAAATGGTGCTAATTCATTCTCAATGGTAGATAATATTGGAGGTTATTCTGATATTACAGTTACAACTGCAGTTAATGCATCTGGTGGTTCAGAGGCAGAAACACTTGAATCAATAAGATTTAATGCACCGTTAACATTTACAACACAAAACAGAGCTGTAACATCAGAAGATTATGCAGCCATTATTAAAAAAGAATTTACCAATGTTGATTCCATATCAACATGGGGTGGAGAAGATAACGACCCACCAGATTATGGTCGTGTTTATATATCAATTAAACCTTTATTATCTAATGCCTTAACAACTGCAGAAAAAAATGATATTACTGGTGCGATATTAAAAGGTAAAAATGTTGTTTCTATTACCCCACAAATTGTTGACCCTAATTTTACAAATTTAGAGATTGATTGTAACTTTAAATATAATCCAAACCTAACAGATAGAAGTTCAGTTGAATTAGAATCAGTTGTAAGAGATACTATTTCAGATTATAATTTTAATAATTTAAATAAATTTGATGGTGTATTTAGGCATTCACAATTAACAAGAGCAATTGATAATGCAGACCCGGCGATATTAAATACTGTTATTCGACCAAGAATGTTCCAATATATTACACCAACAGTAGATACAAATAGTGTGGTTGAATTACAAAATCACATACTAAGTTTTGTTGCACCATTTTTCCAATCTGGTCAATCAACAAAATTTGTTTTAACATCAACTGCATTTGGTTTAGCAAGTGACCCAACAACAGAGCATTTCTTTGGTGATTTACCAATTGCTGGTTCAACAAACAGAACAGTGGTTGTTTATAAAATAGTAAACCAAGAGAATGTTATTGTAATTAATGATGCTGGATTATTAGAACCAGAACTTGGTAAATTAACATTAAATAATTTTAGACCTAATAATACAAATCAAATTAAAATTACTGTATTACCTAATTCGTTAGACCTTGCACCAAAGCGTAATCAGTTAATCTCAATTGATAATAATTTTGTTACCATCGTACCAGACATTGATACAATTGCAGTTGCTGGTTCATCTGGTAGTATTACATATAACACAACACCTAGATTTAAATAATGGCACACAGACACTCAATATCAGGAGGTATAGTAGAAGTTGATAATTCAACACTACACGAAACAAAGGAGGATGTCCGCCTTGACCAATTATTACCACCTGATATATTAGAAGATAAAGTTAAATTACAATCTTTTTTAGAATCATATTATACGTTCATGAATATGGACGAATTTGTATATCAGGAAACAGAAACATTTTCAGATGTTGTTTTAGATGGTATTGCAAGATTTAGAATACCAGACCCTAATAATACAAATGATAGATTTTTTACAGATGAAACAGGTGCAAGTTCAACTCTTATACTAACATCACCAACTGGTGATTCACCTGCTGAATTTACTTTTAATGGTTCGTCATCATCTATTGTTAATACTACCAATAATACACTTGACCTAACAGAGTTTCAACAAAAGGCATTACCGATAGGAACAAAAATTATATATGACACTGGTGATGGAACAGCAATTGGTGGTTTATCCGATGATACACAATATTTTGTTGTATTCAGCCAAGATAGTAGTATTAAATTAAGTTCAACGGTTGATGGTAGTGCTATTAATTTATCATCAGTAGGAACTGGTACACTTCATAGTATCAAAGGCGCATTACCAACAATGTCGATACCTTTATCAGATATTAATGTAGCAGTAACAAATGGTAATGACCTTCCTGGTTCTCTTGCTGATTCAACTTCTGAGATAGGTAAAACATTTAGTGTAAATGGGTTAAGTTCATTTAATAATTATACAGCAACATTAACAACAATTGTAAAATACTGGGTAGGACCTGGCCCATCATGGGTTATGAATAATATCGAATCAGCAATGGATATCGACCGAAATGAAGATAACTATTTGGAATTAATGCAGAAAGAAATTGCTTCTGCTATTCCTAGAGATGTTACTGTAAATAAAAGAAACCTTTATAAAAGAATTATTGATTTTTATAAGGTAAGAGGTTCAGCAGATGCTGTTGAAATATTCTTTAGGTTATTGTTTAATGATAGCGTAGAGGTTGAATTTCCATATAATTCAACATTAATACCATCATCGGGTGGTTGGGACCAACCAGAAACAGTAGTTACATCAACCAATGGTGCTGTAAATAATAGCACATCAGTTACAATTATCGCATCAAATGAAAATATTAGACTTTCATCTAAATTAGTTGTTGGTACAACATATACACTAACAGACGATATTAGAGTAGAAGCAATTAATGGAACAGCAATTACACTTTCGGATCCTGCACCAACATTATTTAATGCGTCAAGCTCTTCTGTTATTAACATAACAGATAATACAATTCAATTATCAGCTGTGGATTCATTAAAATATGCAGTAGGAACAAAATTAACATATTTAAAATCAGGTGGAACAGAAATTGAGGGATTAACTGATGGTGGCATTTATTATGTTATATCAAATCAAAATAATCAAATAAAATTATCAACATCTTCTGGGGGTTCTGAAATCTCTTTAACATCACTTGGTGTTTTAGGAGCAAATGACGAACAACATAAATTAATCTTTCAAATTAATTTAACTGATGGCCAGGAAATTAATTTTGTACCAAGAGGAATATATTTAGATAAAAAAGGTTTTCTGTCTGATACAATTAAAATACAAGATAGTTTAAGATATCAAAAGTTCTCATACCTTATTAAAACAGGTAAAAATTTATCAGATTGGGAATATGTATATGATAAATTAGTACATCCAGCTGGGTTTGTATATTTTGCAGAAATATTAATCTTTTTAGAATTATCAAGGAAAATTTTAGGTGATGATAGCTTTGACCCAGAAATATTAAGATGGGACGAATTAACAAAAATAATTAGAAGAGTTTTATCAGCAATGCCAATCAGACAGCCAGGTGTGATTGGTCCAGAGGATATTCCAATTCTTGTGGAAATGTTTGCTTCTATATTCCTTCCTGGAGTTGAAGCCAAGATACATAAATCAGGAACACTTTCACTTGGATTAAAAAATGGCGTTGTTACATCAACAACAGTAACAGGTGGTGGTAGTGGATATACATCTGCTCCTGTAGTTACAGCCTCTGATGCCGGTGCAGGAACACTATCAACATTTTCACCAGGCGAAGGCTATACTCCACAAACAGCATTTACAGCTGTAATAACAAATGGTTCAGTCAGTTCAATTACAATTAATAGTAGTGGTAAAGATTATAATGTCCCAACCTTGTCTATTGCAGCGCCCTCAGCAATCACGTTTGACGGTTCAGACGATGAAGTAGCTGGTGTAGGTATAGTAAATTTAACAGATAACACTATTAAATTAACAAACGATGAACAGGCGGCGTTACCAGTCGGTGCATTGGTCACATATGATTCTGGTGGAGGAACCGCAATTTCTAGTACTCCTCAATTGGAAAATGGGGCTGGTTATTATATTGTATATTCATCTGGTGGTAAAGTAAAAATTTCCGGAGAGCAAGGTGGTAGTGCAATTGATTTAGTTGGCGTAGGAAGTGGAACATCACATACACTAACTGGTACAACTGCAACTGCAACTGCTTCTAAAACAGATGGTCAGTTAGAAAGTATTACAATTGCTGAACCGGGTTTTGGTTATGCCAGTCCTCCAGCAATTACATTTAGTGGTATCGAACAATCACAAGGTAGTGGAGTTTTACCAACTGTAACCATAGGTATTGATTCAGATGGTAGATTAGACCAAAATAATATTACAATTAATACGACAGGTGGTGGTTGGTCAAACTTATTTGGAACACCTGCGGCCAATGCAAATGCTGGAACAATTGCAGCAATAAAGATTTTTGGTAAGGCAGATAAAACATATACAACGGCACCGAATATTGTATTTCCACAACCTACAGCAAAAGATGCAGAAGGTAATTTATTAAGCACTAACCAATTGGCAGTAGCTAATTTTACTTTAGACTCAGAAGGAGAAATAACTGGAGTAAATATATCTAATGCTGGTAGTGGTTACATTGCTGACCCAGATATAAAACTTGGAAGTGCAGTTAATAATGAAGTAAGAGTTGCAGACCAACAAGAGAAATTAATACTTTCTTTAAATCACTTTATGACAAACATTTATAATGGATTTAATATTGATAACTTTAGAACAATTATAAATAATGGATATAAACAAAGGAAAGGTCCAGAGAACTTCTTTACAAGTGCTAGACTTTATAATACCAATCAAACAATTGAATTTTTAGGTAATAATACATTGGAAACTATCAATTCAAGTGTTATAAATAAATATAACACGAATACTTTCGTGGAAATAGAATAATAGGAAAATAATTATGGCAGCAATAGTATCATCAAATTTTAGGGTTTTAAACGCTAATAACTTTAAAGAAGATGTAACAGACAGTAGCGTCTATGTCGCAATAGGTAAATCTGATGTATGGTCAAATAGTACATCGGTAACAGTTGATGGGACACCAGCAACACCAGCAGACAATTTAGACGATTTAGGAGAAATGAGAAAAAACCTAATAGCAATGAAAAAGGTTACTGGTTCTGACTTATCAAATGTTGTACCAAGATATACATGGACATCAGGTAACTCATATTATGCGTGGGATTCAGATGATGCAGAAATATTTGATAAAGCATTTTATATTGTTACATCAGAATTCAAGGTTTATAAGTGTATTAAAGCCGGTGGTGGAGCTTCAAGTATCCAACCAACACAAACATTAACAGTACCAACAGCAGAATCAGATGGATATATATGGAAATATATGTATACAATAGGTGTATCTGACGCAACAAAATTCTTAACAAATAGTTATATGCCAGTTAAAACAATCAGTTTAGCCACTGAAGCAGTGGTTGCTGCCACAACTTCTTCAAGTACAACTGTAACATTAACTGCATCAAATTTAGATATTACAGTGGGTATGGAAGTATCAGGTACAAACATTTCTGGTACACCAACAGTAAGTGCAAGAACTGGTAATGTATTAACACTTTCAACTGCACAAACACTTACGGCTGCGGACAGATTAACCTTTGAATTTGCAAATGATAGTGCTGCAGAGGCTTCTTTAACTGAATCAGATTTTGCACAATATCTTAACCAAAAAGCTTCTAAAGCATCTGGAACAGCAGGTGGTATTGAAAGAATAGAAGTCACTGCACCTGGAACGGGTTATACAGATGGAACACATGCTGATATGGTAACAATTACTGGCGATGGAACAGGAGCAACTGCTACTGCAACAGTGTCTGGTAATGTTATAACATCAATTAATATAACAGCAAAAGGTTCAGGCTATACCGTGGCTGATGTTGTTATTTCAGGACAAGGTGGTTCTGACGGAACAGCAAGAGCAGTAGTTGCTCCAAAGTTTGGACATGGCGTTGACCCAGTATCTGAACTTGGTGGATTTTTTACATCATTAAATGTTTTATTAGATGGTGCAGATGGTAATGGAGACATTACAGTGGGTAATGATTTCAGACAAATTTCACTTATTAAGGAACCAAGAGATTATAATGCAAATGCATTAACTGGTCCAATTTCAACAGCAGATACTCGAAAGGCAACTAATTATTTAGATTTTGCTGCATCGATAACTAGTAAATATGCAGTTGATGAATTATTAGTTGGTGGCACATCTGGTGCACAAGCTTATGTAGTTGAAATTGATGAAACAAATGGTTATATACATTATCATCAAAATGCTAAAACAGGTTATGCAGATTTCCAAGGTGGTGAAACAGTAACAGGCCAAACATCTGGAGATGCAGTCGCGCTTGAATCAACCCCAGTAGGTAATCCAGAGGTTGACCGAGCAAGTGGAGAGGTATTATTTTTAGAAAATAGAGACCCAATTAATAGAACAACAACACAGATTGAAGATATTAAAGTTATATTAGAATTTTAATAATAGGAAATATTTATGGCAACAACAGTAGTAAAAAATTATAACGTAGCTCCATACTATGATGACTATGATGAAACAAAGAATTTTCATAGGATATTATTTAAACCTGGTTATTCAGTCCAGGCAAGAGAGTTAACACAGTTACAAACTGCACTTCAGGCTCAAATTGATAGGTATGGACAATTTGCATTTAAAGATGGCTCAAGAGTTGTAAATGGTAAAGCTACTGTCGATGTTAATTATGATTATATTAAAATAGAATCAACTTTTTGGAATGGTACAGCATCTGTTAATGCATCTACATATTTAGATGATTTAGTAGGAACAATAATTACTGGTACAAATAATACAGGAGACCAAGTAACTGCTGAAGTAAAAGAAGTTATTCCTGCTGTTAATTCAACAACAGAACCTAATACATTATATATTAAATATACTGGTGCTGGTAGTACTGGTGTGGCAGGTGAAGAAAAAACTATTACCAAATTTGTTGCTGGTGAATTAGCACAATCAGATGGTAATGGAACACCATTTATTATGGTTGGTGGAGGCTCTAATGTTGATAACAGTAATACTGCTTCTACAATAACCGACCCAATAGGTATAGGTTCAACAGCAAATGTTGAAGAAGGTGTGTATTTTATTTCAGGTTCATTTGTATATGTGCCTGGAGGTTCATTAATATTAGATAAATATTCAAACACTCCAAGTTACATTGTTGGTTTAAAAGTTACAGAATCAACTATATCATCAGATGTTGATAATACACTTGTTGATAATGCTCAAGGCTCACCCAATTATTCTGCACCAGGTGCGGACAGATATCAAATATCAACAACGCTGATTAAAGAACCACTTGATATTGCAAATAGAACAGAAAATAGTTATATTACACTATTATTAATAGAAGATGGTAAAACAACATCAGATAAAACAGATAAAAATAGTGGCACAGAATTATCAGAAAGATTAGCAAGAAGAACATTTGAAGAATCAGGTGATTATACAGTTAATCCATATCAATTAAATATAAGAGAACATTTAGATGACGAAGCAGGTAATAATGGCTATTTAACTTCAGGTAATGGTGGCGACACAGATAAATTAGCAATTGGTGTTGAGAAAAATGTAGCTTATGTTAAAGGATTTCGTATTGAAACAAATGGAACAAAATATTTAGAAGTAGATAAACCAAGAGGTGATGATGCTCAGATTGATGTAAACCAGGCACAACAAACATTAAATGTAGGTAATTATATCGAAGTAAATGAATCGGGTTCACTTGGTATGCCTGACATAATTAATTTTGATACAGTAGATTTACATGATGCCACAAATGGTGGTGGAACAGTAAGAGGTACAGCAAAGGTCAGAGGTGTTTCTCAGGGCTCATCTTCAACAAAATTATATCTATATTTATTTGATATTGTTTTTAATAGTGGTTATACCATGGCAAATATTGCATCTGTTGTTTGGGACGATAATGGAACAGTAAAATTTAGAGCTAATTTAGGTTCAGATAAAACAATTAAATCAACCGGATTTAATTCATTGGTATATAAATTACCATTTAATGCTATTGCAACATTAAGAGACCCTGCAACAACGGCTGATAGTCCAGATTATAATACATCATATGTAGTTAGAAAAACATTTATTACAGATACAGGTAATGCAGCAGATACTATTACTGGTGCCTCGTTTATTAACTCAAGTGGTGTAGTTGCTTACATTAAAGATGGAAGTACCTATGGTGAATTAGATGCGAATCCAACATGTACAATTTCAGGTGGTGGTAATACAATTACATTTACAACAGTAAATGGCTCATCTGTTAGTTTAACTGGAACACAACAAATAGAATATACAGTTGATGTTTCATATACTGGAGCCTCACCTAAAACAAAAACAAATACAAATAGAACAATTACTGGTTCACTTACAAATGGTGAATTAAGTTTAGGTAAACCTGATATAATTAAAATCAATGCAATTAAAGTTGGTTCAAGTTCAGGTACTGATGTAACAAATTTATTTACTCTTGATAATGGTCAAAGAGAAAGCTTTTATGGATTAGGAAAAATTATTTTAAAACCAGGCGAATCGGACCCTGGTAGTTTATATGTTGATTATAATTATTATGTTCATAGTGGGTCGAGTGATTTCTTCTCTGTTGATTCATATGTATTACCAAACCCTGCAGGAGAATATGATAATATTCCTACATTCAGTGGAACAAATGGTACTCTTGAATTAAGAGATTGTATTGATTTCAGACCAAGTGTACATGATGATGGAACATTTACAGGAGCAAATGTATCACTCTCAGCACCACCATCAGACAGTAACCAATTTATAACTGATTTAACTCACTATTTACCTAGAATAGATAAATTGTATGTTACAAGAAGAGGTGAGTTTAAAGTAGCTGTTGGTGTGCCGGATTCAAATCCAAAACCACCTGCAGTCCCAGATGATGCAATGGGTATATACAATTTAAGATTAGCACCATACATTTTCTCGCTAAGTGGAGTAAAACCACAATTAATAGAAAATAAAAGATTTACAATGCGAGATATTGGTGCATTAGAAAAACGTGTTAAAAATTTAGAATACTTTACATCACTTTCATTATTAGAACAAAGTGCGGCTGATGTCGATTTAAGTGATTCAAGTGGTACAACAAGATTAAAAAATGGATTTATTGTAGATAACTTTACAAGTCACGGTATTGGTGACCCATCAAATCCTGATTATAATTGTTCAATCGATAGGCAAAATGGTATATTAAGACCTAAATTTGATGAACGAAATGTTAATTTAATTAGAGCAGCAGCAGATGGTGGTGGTGTTGAGGTTAATGATGGCCTTGCTACAATGCCAATGAATGCAGATGTTAATTATGTAAATCAACCATACGCTTCAACATTCTCAAATGTTAATCCATATAATGTATTCAGTTGGGCAGGAACAATTAAATTATCTCCTGATTCAGATGAATGGAAAGAAACAGATGTTCGTCCAACGGTTACAGTTGATGATTCAGCATCATTTGACCAATTTAAGAAATTAGCAGAAGAAACAGGTATCTTAGGAACAGTTTGGAACGAATGGGAAACAAACTGGACTGGAGTTGATATTGATGAACAAACAGAAACAACTGGTACTGCGCCTGGTCGAAGAGGTAGAAACTTCTTTGGATTACCATGGTGGCTACAAGAAAACGAAAGAGAAGATTTCTTTGATATTGGAACAGCCGGTGGTGGTAACCAAACAACAATTACTACAACCACTACAACTACAGGACAGTCAAGAGATGGTATACAAACAGATTTAGCTTTTGACACAATTAGTAGAACAGATGGTGGTAAAGTAGTTGAGGTTAATTTTGTACCATTTATTAGGTCAAGAAAAATATTCTTTAAAGCAGAATTATTAAAACCAAATACACAAGTATATGCATTCTTTGATGGTACACCTATTTCAAGTTATGTTAAAGAAGAAACATTTACTGAATTCTCTACAAGAAATAATGTAACAACATACGAAGGTCAAACAACACACCCAGGTACAGCAGGGTCACTTATATCAAATAGTGCTGGTGTTATTGAAGGTTCATTTATTATACCAAGAAATGATGTATTAAAATTTGCAACAGGTTCAAGAGAATTTAGATTAACTGATAGTTCAACAAACAATAAACAAAACGAAACAACATATGCTGAGGCACAATATCATGCACAAGGTTTACTTGAATCAGTAGAAGAAACAATTGTATCTACAAAGGTACCAAGACTTGCTACATCTGAATTAAGAGAAGATAGAACATTAGTTGATACCAGAGTAAGTGAAACCACAACATGGGTTGACCCTGTTGCTGAAACTTTCCTTGTTGATAAGGAAGGTGGTATTATGTTAAAATCAGTTGATTTATACCTTAGATCAATTGACCAAAACATTCCAATTAGAGTTAGTATTAGAACAACATTAAATGGTACACCGACACAAAAAATTGTACCAGGTGCTGATAAAATATTATATCCAACTAATATTGCTACACAAGCAAGTACAACTGTAAGTGAATTCTCTAATGCAAATGCAACAATAGCAACAAACTTTGCATTTGATTTCCCTATATACCTTGCACAGGATACAGAATATGCAGTTGTTATTACCTCTCAATCAGATAGCTATGAGGTATATGTAGCTGAAATGGGTGGATTCGATATTACAGATGCAACAAAGAGAATTACAAAACAGCCATATAATGGTGTATTCTTCAGTTCACAAAATGCTTCAACATGGACACCAGAACAAAGCAAGGATTTAAAATTTAGATTAAATAGAGCATCGTTTGATACAAGTTCATCAAGTAAAATTACATTTGTAAATGATGTATTACCTACAAGAACTTTACAGGCAAATCCATTCTTCTTTACGAGTGGAAGCACTGCAGTTAAAGTATTCCATAAAAATCATGGTATGTATAATTCAGCTGATAGTGTTACAATATCAGGTGTTCCTGCAGGAACATATAATGGTATTAATGCCACAGAGCTTGGAACAACAGCAGCTCCTGTACGACATTCAATTAGTAATGTAGAACATGACTCATATGAAATTAATGTATCCACTACAGCGACTGGAACAAGTGCCTATGGTGGTGGTTCTACAGTCCAAGCAACAGAAAATAGACATATGGACTTATTATACCCTGTAATTCAAAATATGCAGGTACCAGGAACCTCTTGTAGATTTTTCCTCAAAACACACACAACATCTAGTGTTGATGGTGATGATGATGGATATACTTTAACAACAGCAGGTACAGATGGTTACGAAATATTACCAAATAGAAATTTCTATTTTCCTGTACCTCAAGCAATATTCTCTGGTACAAATGAAGAATTTGGTGGATTAAATAGTGTTAAATCATTCCAGTTGACTGCAGTAATGACTTCAACAAATGAAGCATTATCACCAGTTATTGATATGAATAGATTATCTGCAAATACAATTCAAAATATTGTAACAAGTAATGATGGTTCAGAGGCTGTAACATCAGGTGGTGCAGAAATATCTAAATATATAACTAAGAAAATTGAATTGGCTGAACAGGCAGATATTGCGACAGTATTTGTTAATGTTTTAAAACCAGGTGGTTCAGATGTTAATTTATATTGGAGAGCTTTAAATGGTGATGGTGATATTAATTCGGTTGCCTGGACATTACAAACACCAGTAGGTGGAGCAATACCATTTAATGCAACACAATTCCAAGAAGTTCAATTTGATGTTGACCCATTTGGAATTAATGCAAGCTTTAGTGCAATTCAATTTAAGTTAGTACTAAAAGCTGAAAATACATCACAACCACCGATGGTAAAAGACTTTAGAGCAATTTGTGCAACATAGGATAAAACATGGCTAGAAAAAAAATAAAAGAAAATCCTGATTTAGTAAAAGATACAGCATCAGGAGCAGTTATAAATACTAATAGTAATGCCTTTGCAAGAAGAAGAGAACAAATGAGACTTGCTCAGGAAAAGGATAATAAAATTGTCCAACTTGAAAAGGATGTTGCTGAACTAAAAAAATTAATTAAAGGTTTGAGTAAAAAATAATGGCAGCTAATAACGAAACTAGAATTGTAAAGAGTAATACACTTGAGGAACTTCGTCAGAAAACAAACGAAGTATCTCTACACTTAGGTGATAATGGGTTAATTGATTCAAGGATACTTGATAAAACAGAAACATTTACGGCTTCTGCTGGTCAGACATTATTTACATCTAATACTTTAAGATTTGAAATTAAACCTGAGGAATCATTTGATGATAGTGCAAATAGTGAATCATTAAGTGTTGGTGTTGTTAAAGTATATAAGGACGGCACAGAATTAACTCAAGGTTTAGATGCTGCAAACTTTGAAGTTCCTAATTTTGTCCTTGCTGTTACACTACAAAACAGTCCTACGATACCTGCAGAATTTGTAGAAGGTGCGGTATTAACACAATCAAATGGCTTTAGTGGAACATTATTATCTGCTGACAGTTCATTATTAAGGTTTAAAGCAATTACAGGAATATTTTCAACTTCAGCTAATTTAGGTATTCCACATACTGATGCAAATAAGAGAGTTAATTCCTCAGATATAGCATCATCAACTGCTCAATCTGCTACTTATGGTAATATTATTAAATTAAATACTGCTGCATCTGCTGGAGATGTTATTAAGGTTGTTTCAACAAATGTTATCGATGCAGTAAACGAAGTACAAGATGATATTGGTGATATTACAGCATTAGGCACAAGTTCAACAACTGACCTCGTTACAGCTATTAATGAATTAGAAACTGGTATCAGAGGAACAAGTTCGAATTTAGTTGCTACAGATTTAACAACTACAGCAAATGATTTAGTTGCTGGTATTAATGAACTTGATGCGGAAATTGGTAATGTTGATGATATAGATGCTGCATCAGGATATTCTGCTACATCTGTGGTAACAGGTATTACAGAATTACAAAGTCATCTAGGAACAAAAGGAAATTTATTAACATCAACAGATACAGATTTAGTAGTTGCAATAAATGAAGTACATAACGATGCTTTGGCAAGTCTTAAGAAAATAGACAGTGGAACACAAACATTAAATACTGATTTATTATTTACAAGTGGTAATACAGTTACCTTTCCAGATAATACAACACTTGATATAAGAAATGGTTCATTATTAGTAGGTGCTGGTGGTACAGAACTTCAATTTGATACAGCATTCATTGCACTTACAGCAAACGATGCTAGTAATTCGGCCGTAAATCAATTAGGTCTTGAGGTTAAAAGAGCAGGTTCTGACTTTGCAAGATTACAATGGAACGAAACATTAGTAGGAAGTACTCCATCTAAAGCATGGGAGTTAATTGGAATGAACGATGCTGGTGCAGCAAATACTGCAGGCATAGTTACATTTTATAACGCAAAGGATTTAATTGCCGGTTCAGAAACTGGTATCAGTGTAGTTTGGGACGATACAAATGATAGGTTTAATTTTGCACTAACAGCAGACCCAACAATACAATTAGGTAATGACCTAAGTGGTTCAGTTACACTTACAAATTTAGCAACACAAACATATACACTTACAGCAACTATTAATGCAGGTACTGTAGAAAACAGCATGTTAGCTTCAAACGCAGTTACTAACGCAAAGATATTAGATTCAACTATTGCAAATGCTAAATTAAGTAATCCAAGTTGGACAATTACAGATGGCAGTAATGCTACACCTGTTAATTTAGGTGATACACTTACAATACAAGGAACATCTGGTGAAGTAGAAGTAGTAGAAAATTCAAATACTGTAACCGTAGGTTTACCAACTAATGTTGATGTTGATGGAAACCTAGTTGTAGGTGGAAACTTAACTGTACAAGGTACACAGACAATATTAAACACAACAACATTAGAAGTTGAAGATACTTTAGTTCTTGCAGGAAATAATTTAAGTTCAGAACCAAGTTCAGGTGGATTTGGTTTAGAGGTTGGACCAATTACAAGTCCAAGTGGTGTTGCTTCTGGCGTAACAGGAGCTCACTCAATTGTATATAACTATGGTCATAATAATGGCGATGGTACTTATGGAAGATGGGAAGCAGATGGTTCATTAATTCTTTCAACTGCTACACTTTCAACTCCTCAGGTTGAAGGAAGTGATTTTGGTCCTGGTGATAATTTAACATTTAGTGCTGGAAGTGGATTAAGTGAAAGCGTATCAGGCTTTGCAGTAACATATACAAATACTGACAGAGGTTCATCACAGAATATATTTAAAAATGTAGCTTCAAGTTCAGGTACTGCAGTAGCAGATAATAATAATGACACACTTACAATATTAGGTGGTAATGATTTATCAACATCAGTAAGTGGAGACACATTAACAATACAACATGATAATTCCGGTGCAACTGCAGGTAGTTATGGAGCAAGGCATACTGTTCCAAATATTACAGTAGACGCAAGAGGTCATGTAACAAATATTTCTAATAATAGTGCAATCACACTTGGTTCATTAGGTTATTCTGGTTCAACATCAGCTGATAATTATGGTTCATTTAATATTAGAGCAAATACTGCAGCATCAACAGCGATTGGTTCAGGTGAAACAATAACCTTTACTGATAGTGGTGCTACAACGGTTACAAGAAGTGGTAATACAATTGATATATCATCAGTCAATACACAATATAGTGTAGGTGATGGTGGTTTAACAGCTGTTAATTTTACAACAACTAGAAGAGATAAACTTGATGGAATAGCTGCAAGTGCAAATAATTATTCATGGCAATATGATACATCAGGTAATGGTAGTAACCAAACAGTATCAAATGGAAATGTTATCAGAATTCAAGGTAGTGGAGCGACATCTGTAACACATAGTGGTTCAACAATTACAATTTCATCTACAGATAATAATGATAATGATAATACAATTACAAACATTGGCGTTAATAATGCAAATTATACAAATGGTAATATTAACTTCCAAGCATCTGGTGCTGCATCAATATCAAAATCTGGTAATACAGTAACAATATCATCTGTTAATACAACATATGGTGTAGGCGATGGTGGTTTAACACAAAAGAACTTTACAACCACATTAAAAAATAAATTAGATGGTATTGCAGCAGGTGCTACGAATGTAACAAGTAATAGCCAAATATCAAATGGTGAAGGATATACAACTTATAGTGCTAACCAAACTCTAAATAATAACTCTAATGTTCACTTTGAAGGTTTAATGGTTGGACAAACATCAGGTTCTACAGCAAATACAATACGCTGTGTTGGTGATGTTGTTGCTTTCTATTCATCAGATGAAAGATTAAAAGATAATATTACACCAATCGAAAATTCATTAGAAAAAGTTGGACAATTAAAAGGTTACGAATTTGATTGGAATGATAAACAAGAAGTTTACGAAGGACATGATGTTGGTGTAATTGCTCAAGAAGTTGAAAAAGTAGTACCAGAAATTGTCACAACAAGAGAACATGATGGCTATAAAGCTGTTAAATACGAAAAATTAGTTCCTCTTTTAATTAATGCGATTAATGAATTAAAGGCTGAAATTGAGGAATTAAAAGTTATAAATAAAGGTATAGAGAAATAAAAAATGGCAGTATACTCTAATATTGTAATAGACCAAGGTGCTGATTATTCAGCATCAATTGATGTAACTGATTCAGATGGTGATACAATTGATTTATCTGGCTACACTGCGGCGGGACAGATAAGAAAAACATACTCATCATCTACTGCAGTTAATTTTACAGTCTCAATTGCAAGTCCAGCATCTGCGGGTACTTTAAATATTGGATTGTCAAATACACAAACTAATGCAATGAAAGCAGGGCGCTATGTTTATGATGTTGAAATCACAAACTCAGGCGGAGTAAAAACAAGAGTTTTAGAAGGACAAGTTGAAATCACACCAGGAGTGACACAATAATGGCTAATATAAAAGCTAAGATAAGAAGAAATCCTAATAAAATTGTAGCACAGACATTAAAGGTCGGTAATGTTGCTTTAACAGATTTAACCGATATTAATGCTGCAGGAACTACAGACGGAGCCATGTTATTATATAATGGCACTACAAATAAATTTGATGTTACCCCAGAAATAGGTAACCAAAACACGAATATAATCGGAGGCACATACTAAAATGGCAAATTTAACTAGGATGAAAATCCTAAATACAGGTTCTACCACCACAGCTCCTAGTAATCTTAAAACAGGTGAATTAGCTTATTCATATGTTGCTGGTACGCAGGCAAACAATGGTGATAGATTATATATTGGTACAGGTACAGAAACAAATGGTATTGCTGCATCGGTTGATTTAATCGGTGGTAAGTATTTTACTGGTTTATTAGACCATGTACACGGTACAACAACAGCAAATAGTGCTTTAATTGTTGATGGTAATAAACATGTTGATGAATTAAATATAGGTACTTTAGCACTTGAGGCTTCTGGTGGTAGTGGTCAAACAGTAACAAGTATTTCTACATCAACAACTTTATCAGGAGCTTCTGATACACAATTGGTTACAGCATTAGCTGTTAAAACATATATTGATACTGAAGTTACTGCTCAAGATTTAGACTTCCAAGGCGATAATGGTGGTGCATTAAGTATCGACCTTGATTCTGAAACACTTACTATTTCAGGTGACACTGGTATCACAACAACAGGTTCAGGTAATACAATTGAAATTGACCTAGATGATACTGCAGTCACAGCAGGTTCTTATGGTTCACAAACACAAATACCAACATTTACAGTTGACCAACAAGGTAGGTTAACAGCTGCTTCAACAGTTGCAGTTGCTACTGCTTTAACAGTTGATGGTGATTCTGGTACAGGTGATGTTGACTTATTAACAGATGATTTACAAATTACTGGTACAGCAAATGAGATTGTAACAGCATCTTCAAAAAGTGGTACAGATGTAACACTTCAA
>Ga0098049_1000176_pt1 | contig 25677 bp, 27 predicted proteins | sample 13BtaG_FD_92582 | JGI IMG/M metagenome (GOLD analysis project Ga0098049, IMG submission 92582) | Marine viral communities from the Subarctic Pacific Ocean - 13B_ETSP_OMZ_AT15268_CsCl metaG | ecosystem: Environmental > Aquatic > Marine > Oceanic | place: Subarctic Pacific Ocean | collected...
TGCAGACAAAGCGAAATTAAAAGAAATGTGTGAATCATGTGGAAAGACTCATGAGGCTGAAGATTATAAAGAATCTATTGAGGAGAAATTAAATAAACTTATTTCTGCTGCTGAAACTAAAAATGTATCTGAAATGCACTTTATGAATTTCTTAGGAGAATCAAAAAAGAATCAGTTTAATGCTTTACCTGAAAGTAAGCAAGCTATGATTGTAGAATCAATGAATTCACAACCTATTATGTCAACTATACAAGCTGAAAATATTTGGGAATCTAATTTTATTGAAAAGAAAAGAGAAATAAATGTAATTGATGATATGCCAGAAAGATTCCGTGGAAAATGGAATAACCTTTCTGAATCAAGACAACAACAAATTATATCTGAATCAAGATTCCACCCAGTTGGTAATCAATATGGAATTAATAATTTCTGGGCAACAAGAGATCTAAGAGATACTCAAATTGCTACTGAATCTATTAATGAAAGTAAAACTGCTGCTGAGGCTGCTAATAAAAAAGAACCATTAGTTAATGAATCTTTTGCTGCTGACCTTATTAATAAAGTTAAGTTTAATTTAGGTAAATAAATAAAGAAACAAATAATATTAATCGAATGGTCAAGAAGAAAAGGACCGAGGCGATTAAAAACCGGAATTTTATAATTCCAAAAAATGCGAAAAATAATTTTTAAAAAATGTACGCAAATCAATTAATCAACGAGTCCGAGGTTCAAAAGACCTGGGGACCTATCATTGAGGAAGCTACTGGTATCACTGAAAAGTCTAAGTTATCTTGGATGTCTAAGTACTGCCATTATCACAACCTTAATGAAAGTGTATATAATACTGTACACTTAAATCCAAATATGAATGTACCAGGTATGGATGCGGTAACTTTACCAGGCAATCCTACTACAATGAATGCATTCTCTGGACAAACTGCTGGATCTGGTGACAGACCTTTTTCTTTGCTTCCACTTGCAATGCAAGTTGCTGCTCAGACTGTAGGTTTAGACTTAGTACCTGTAGTACCAATGCAAGGGCCAATGGGAATCCTTACTTACCTAGACTTTGTCTATGGTGGTGGTTTAACTGACCAAGCAGGTGGTGTAAATGGAAATTCTGCTCCATTATTAATTAAAGTACCTGTAACATTAGGTTCTGGTGTTCCTGCTTTAGCAGTAAACGATGTAAACTATGTTGGTACTGGAACTGATGGTTCTTACGAGCTTACTTTTGTAGGTTCATCAAGAATTGATGGATATCCAATCTTCCGTGTAAGAGGTAAATCTACTGACGCAGCAGAAACAACTAATCCTTACAGACAAGGTGAAGAAGGTTATGAGCCAATTTATTCTGCTATTGTAGGTGGTGGTACCCCAACTGATATTTACTCTAATGATTCATTAGCTGCATCTATTGGTACTTTTGGTGGAAGCCCTGAATATGTAAAAGCTTTAGAAGACCATATTACTGGTTTCTCAGGTAACGCATTTGAGGCTAATAACCCTGCTACTGGTGCATTAACAGCACAAGATATCAATGGTGTAGATCCATACCAAAGAGGTGTTGGAGAATCAACTCCAGATAACCTTTTAGGTCTTTCATTGTTCAACAAATCAGTTGCTGCTAAAACTTACCAAGTTGCTGCCGCTGTAACAAGAGAACAAGTTCAGGATTTAAAACAATTCGGAATCGACGCAGTTGCTCAAGTAGAAGCTGTATTGGTAAATGAGTTAACTCAATCTATCAACAAATACATCTTGGATAGAATCTTCAGAAATGGAGCTACTAACGCATCAAATGTATTTAACGTAGACGGACTAAACCTTTCTGCTGCATTTGCAACAGGTGCAGGTGCTGCGGTTAACATTAACTTAGGAGCTGATAACAGTTCTAATACTAATGTTACTTTATCAACGCCTTTAACTGTTGTAGGATCAGGTGGAGAAACTCAAGGATCATTACAACGTAGATTGTATACTAAGATTCTTGCTGCTTCTAACCTAATCGCAACAAGAGGAAGAAGAGGACCTGCAACGTTTGCAGTATGTTCTGGAGAAATTGCTACGGCACTACAGGATATCGCAGGTTTCGTACCTTACCCACTATCAAATACAATCAACCAAGCTGGTGGATCTTTATATCCAATCGGTGCTTTGGCTGGTGTAACTATTTATGTTGATCCAAACATGGCTTGGACTGACTACAGAGTTGCAGTAGGTAGAAAAGGTGATGGTAATTCTCCTGGTTTAGTATTCATGCCTTACTTAATGGCTGAATCTGTTGAAACAATCGCAGAAGGAACTATGGCTCCTAAAATCGCGGTTAAATCTAGATTCGCTTTAGTAGACGCTGGATTCCACCCAGAAACTATGTACTACACATTAGGATTTAACTTTGGTGCTGGTGTATCAATTATCTAATCCTATTTAGGTATATAACTTTAAGAAAGGTTCGTCGAAAGGCGGACCTTTTTTGTTTTGTATAAGTCTAATATATAAAAAAATTAAAACTAATTATGAAAAGAGTATTATCATACAATGAATTCGTTAATGAATCTAAAGATATTAAGGAAGGAATTACAGATATTAAAGGTATTATGAGTAATCCTATTAAATATAAGAAGATTAAAAATAATGCTAAGAAGTATCAAAAGACTAAAGTACAACAAGCATTAAATAATTTGGATTACGAAAAGAAGAAAGCTGCTAGTAAAGGTGATGGTAATTCAAATGTTCTTAAAGTTGCTAATGCTACAAAAAATGCTGCACTTAAAGATCAGTCAACTACAATAGCGGCAAGAATGAAAGATCTTGCTACAACAGATCCTCTTAAGAAGGTAGTTACTCTTGCAACAAGTAAAGCTAATTTAGCAGCAGCAGAAACGGCACTTAAAGCTGCTGATGCTGAAGAAACAAAAGCACTTAAGATTAGAATTAAAAGATTGGCAGGACAAGCGGCCGATGCACAAAAAGCACTTAAAGATTATGAATCTGATTCAAAGGAGGATACTGCAGATAATGCAACACCGTCTGCTGAAGATAATCAAAAGGCTGCCGCTGCAGAGAAAGCTAAATTAGATAAAGAAAAGGCTGAAAAGGAAAAGGAAGCAGCTAAAGCAAATAAAGAAGCAGATGCAAAAGATGAACCAAAAGTAGATGATAAAGCCGAAGATAAGATTGCTCAATTAGAAAATAGTATTAAGTCACAAGATAAAATACAAGCTGATGCAACTAAGAATATAGAAAAATTAAAGGGCGAATTAAAAATAGCACAAGATAATAAAAATACAGGTAAATCATCACAGGCTGAAGTGGATGCTATCTCAGCTAAAATACAACAAGAAACTGAAGATAAGAAGGCTGCTAAAGCTGAAGAAGATAAACTTAAAAAACAATTAAAACCAATAGCAGATAAACAATATGGAGAATCTCATACTCCTTTAGAAGAATCTGTTGCTGATAAGTTTAGAAGATTATCAGAAAAACTGTAAAAAAACTATTAACTATGAAATGTAATTGTAAAACCTGCGGTTGTGGTAAATCATGTGATTGTACCTGTTGTAACTGCTAAAATAAATCATTATGTATAAAGTTCGTAAAATAAACTTTGGTTGGTATAAAAGGAGGCATGGTATTCTATTAGAAAATCTGCCTCCTTTAAAGCAAAAACTTTTATTGGAACATAATCATATGAAATGGTTAGATTCTGATATACAAGCATTTGAGATTATATTTAAGGTCGAAGATATGAATGAGCATGAAAAGAATCCTAATCGTATACTTTGGAATCCTTTTAGAGAAACATTTACAAACATTAAAGAATTAGAAAAAGACTCGGATCTCGTTGATTGGAATTGTGGAATATGTAAAGTTGAAATTAAATCAAGAATGGATTCTAAGAAGGTTGAAAATTTTGTTTGTGGTAAATGCGTGGAGGCCCATAACTCACGGAACAGCAGAGTTGATCAAAGAATAATAGATTCCTCTGTTAAATTTATGAAGCACTGTAAATCCTTATTAAAAGGTGAACAAAGAGAGTTTATGACTTATGTAAGAAGATCATCAAAAGCGTAAAGCTTCTTCTATAGTTATTTTTTTAAATGCATTTAAATTACTAGATGGGCATGCATTTAAAATTTCTATTCCACTTCCATTAAGATCACGTTTAAGCAAATCAAACGCAGGTATAAATTGATCTTTATAAATATTAACACCTGTAGTATTTACTGGATAGCCATCGTGGAAGTGACTTTCCTTTCCTACATTACCCATATCATATCCTAATAAGATAATTCTTTTAGCACCTAAATGAATTGCTAAATTAATTGCAGCATAACCACTATTTCCACCATGAGCCACCGTATCTTTTTGTTTTGATAATCCAGTTTTACTACCTCGTTTTAAAAGTTTAATACTTTCGTTATGATCTTTATTAGGTGTAATAGTATACTTCAAACCACTATAAGACATTATTTCTTTTCTAAACCATCTGAATACTCTAGAATCTGTCCAATATAAAGCTGTTGGGTTATTATAATATTTTATGGCTTTATTAATAGCTATAGTTTTTTTATTAGATAACAAATTCCACTTAAATCCTTTTAGTGAAGGACCTCCACCAATAATGTAAACAGTTTCCCCAGCCCATAGCGGTGAAATAGTATGATATTTTAAATCTTTCTTTAATGGTGTCTTTAGTCTAACTGGATTAGGATTTACTTTAGTAGGTACTTTATGGTTAGAATTAGTGTTTATAATTTTACCTCTCTTTACATTAGTCTTAATGTTCTTAGAAGATTCAGCTGGTACGGATATGTTTACCACTTTTCTAATTCGTCGGCCCTTTCTCATTGGTAGATTTTTTTTATTTATTTACATTAAAACAAATGTCTTTTTATCCATATAAAAATAAATCTAACTCATTATATGAAGAATATCCAAAACATACTATTAACAGAGAAGTACAGGCCACAATCCTTAGATGATTTGATTACACCACAGAGAGTTGGTGAGAAATTAAGTAAAGGAGTTTATCAACATTTACTATTACATGGCAGTCCAGGTACCGGTAAAACTTCTGCTGCTAAGGCTTTAGTGAAACATTTTAAGCATCCTTATTTATACATTAATGCATCAACCGATACATCAGTAGATGTTGTAAGAAATAGAATTACTGACTTTTGTGCTAATCGTTCTATAATGGATGAACCAGGAAAAATGAAGGTAATTATACTTGATGAGATTGATGGTGTATCTGATCAATTCTTTAAAGCGTTAAGGGCTACAATGGATCAGTTTGCTGTTAATGCAAGATTCGTTGCAACATGTAATTATATTAATAAAGTACCAGATCCAATTCAGTCTAGGTTTGAAATGATTGATTTTGATTTTTCTAAAGAAGAAGAAACTGAAATAATGAAAAGTTACATTATGAGGATTTTTCAAATCTGTAAAGAAGAAGGTATTGGTATCGATAAACATGCAGCTGTTGAATTAGTAAAAAGAAAATTTCCTGATTTAAGAAACATGTTAAATCAATTACAAGGATTTAAATCACAAGGTGTAGAAACTATAACTGTTGAAAACATTAAACAATTTAGTTCTGTGTATAGAGATATTTACGACCTCGTAATCGATGGAGAAGATCCTGTAAAAAATTATCAGTATATGTTATCTAATTATGCAAATAGAACTGATGATGTTTTATCTTCATTAGGTGCGGAGTTTATAGATTTTATAAAACAAGATAGGCAATCATACACTCAATTTATTCCACAGATAATTGTAACAGTTGCAAAATACCAAGCACAAAGACAACAAGTAATAGATCCTGCAGTATCAATGCTTGCTTGTATTTATGAACTGCAAACAATAGTTAATGGCGCATGAGATCACAATTCTTAAAAAAATTAATAAAGAAGTTTCCTAATCACATGGAGTTAGGTGGAGCAGTAGCAAGATATTACGACTTAAGACAATCAAAGTTAAGCAAAGAAGAGTGCGAAGAAATTGTATTAAATTCTTCTTTCAGATTCAATTGATACTTGTTATATTTAAAATAAATAATACACAATATGAAAAAAACAGGCAGACATACATTTGTTATAGATGGTAATTATTTTCTGTTTAGAACATTATATGTAATTCCTAGCAGATCAAAAAAGGCAGGTCTATTAGGAACAGAAGAAGACGTACAGGCTTTTGTCAAAAAATTGGCAACTGACTTTGCATATCAAATCAGATTATTCGAAGGTCTTATCGACAAGGTTGTTTGGACTGTAGATTCAAGATCATGGCGAAAAGACTTTTACCCAGAGGCAGAATATAAAGGTAATCGTAAACAGAATGATGCCCTCAACTGGGAAAACTTTTCAAAGGCAACAGCTGACTTTATTTCTATCTTATCTAAACAAGGTGTTATTATTTCTAAAATAGACGGTGCTGAAGGTGATGATTTAATGTATGCATGGAATACTGAATGTCTTGCAAATGACAAATCAGTTATTATGTTTACTGGTGACAGGGACTTAGTTCAATTAGTAGATAAGAGTACAAATAACAGTACGCATACTATTTTATTCTCACCTGCTCATAAAAAATTATATACTTATCAAGGTTTTTCTGAATGGATGGATTCCCAAACAGAAGAAGAACAATCTGATGATATATTTGATGTACTAAAAACTTCTGTATCACCAGAGAATCAGGCTAAAAAATTACTTAAAGCTTTGGTTGCAAAGAAAAAGGTTTCTATTATAGAAGTTGACCCTGAAGACTTCCGTTTTCGTAAAGTACTTACTGGAGATTCAGGAGACAATGTACCACCTGCATATTACTATCAAAAGGGCAACAGGCGATATGGCATCAGCGAGAAAAAGGCAACTGCTATTATTGCAGAGTTCAAAGAAAAGCATGGCCACTTATCTCATATGTATCTTTACAACGATGAGTATATTACCGATCTTGCAAATATGACTGTAAGAGTTATGAATGCAAAACATATGAGCAGAGAACAGATTATTTCTAATCTAAAATCCAATGTTAATCTTATGGTACTTGCTGCTGAATCTATACCAGAAGGTATCCTAGACGAAATGTTCAAATCTGTCGAATCTAAAATGAATGTAAAAGGTTTACAATTAAAGACAATTTCTACAATGAAATCTATTTTGGAAAATACTGAATATGCAAAAGAAACTGATAGTTCATTTAAATCTTCTTTCTTTAAAGATGATGATACTGATTCAGGTGACATGTCTTTTATAAAAGGTAGTAAATCACAGGATAAGATTTTTTAAACTTTTTTCTTTTTCTTCATATAAATATAAAATATCTCAATGAAATTATTTGATTATATAAAAGTTCTTTTTGGTAAGGATGCACACTGGGAAAATGTAAGTGGTTATGATAAGTCTAAAAATTCTTTTATGACTAATCGATTCATGAGTATTAAATTTCCAATACAGGCAAATCTCTTTAATACTCTTAAAATTGATCCAATTGGTCAAGCAGAGGCATGGAGATTAGTTTCGTCTAAATTTAATAGAGTACCTGGTTTTATTTACACAAAGGTAAAAAAATCAGCAAAGCAAAAAGCAAAAGAATGGTCGCCTAACCCTAAGGCTTTAGAATTGTATATGAAATTTAACGAAATAGGAGAAAGAGAATATAAAGAAGCATTAAAAATTAACCCATCACAAGTACAGTCCTCGATAGATATATTAGAAAAACAGATGGGAAATGATGTTAATTGATAATACTTTTGAATTAGGAATACCTACGCACATACAGTTTACTTTATTTAAATATGATTACTTTGATAGTATCATAATTACTAGAGTAAAAAAAGAGTGCAAAAACATATCTAAAGTTAACGGTGAATTTACTGTTACTAAGTCATCTTTCTTAAATGCTATAAAAACTAGTAAAAGAATTAAAGCTGAGATTGAAAAGGCAGAAGATTTTGGATACATACCAATCCCTTCAATAAAACCTAACTCTGTTTACTTTTTAACTTCTATTTTTAGCAGATTACCTAATCTTAACACATTAACATTTAAGATTAATAATGATAAGAAATATACTCGTTTAATTAAAAATGCAGCAGGTCATGATATAATAAGCTTTCATTTTAATATCATTGAAGGTATATTTGATTTGACTAAGGTAATGGATAGAAAGGAATTAGATATTTTTAATAAAACTCTTATAGAATTTAAAATATTAGAAAATAAGTATTTAAGTAGGAAGCCATACTTTTATATGAAAGCTACTGCTATTATAGATATTTTAACTGTTATGGAAGCCGAAGGTAAATTAAGTACATTTAATATTTTAGATCACATAGATGATAAGTTAGAAGAAGATGATCCTATACTAATCGTAAAGACTGATTATACTCCTTTTTAATATGATAAGAAGAGAAATGTATCAATTTAAAGGTAATGATTTATTACCTTGTAAAAGCTGGAAAAGATATTTTTCATTATCAGAAGTAGATAATTATTATGAAATACTTTGGGACAGTTCAGATAATGAATTGTTAATGTCAGATACAGAATATGAAAAGAAAAGTCACAAGCCTTTAACTGATGCATTATCAAAATATAAAAACCCTTCTGTATTATCTATAGGTTATGGAATCGGTCTTATTAACAATTTAATTAAACTGTGCAATGGTTCTTTAACCGTCATGGAGATTAATCCTGATATTATAAAATTAGAAACTCATGACATCGAAGATTTAGATATTATCATTGATGATGCATTTATTTGCAATTATGATAATCTTTTTGCTGATAAGAAGTTTGATATAATTTGGTGGGATCCTTCGGGTGGAAATAATAAAAATAAAACATACCCAAAAGAAAGACTTAAAAATCTTTTAACAGAAAATGGCCAATTAATAAACTGGCACCATCTTTAATCGCTTAGGAATATATAAACAAATAATGTTTGTATATGAAATCCTTACTTAAGCGCTGTTGTGAATCAAAGCGTGAGTGTATTACTTACTTAGTTGTATTCTTATGGGTGGCTGTAGGTATTACTGCTACATATTTTGATACTAACTTTACTCAATTGGCTGGTTATTTTATCTCATTAACAGGTTTTGTTGCATCGTATATTTTTGGTGAAAGCATGAGACCTAGCAATGATAGTTCTATTTTTATGAAAGGTAAAAACAGCAAGAGAGAAAATCTTATGTATATTACAATTGCACTTTGGACTATTATAGGAGTTTGGGTAATTGTTAAAAATGCTGATCTTATGGGTGCGGCGGCGTACTTTGCAGCACTAACACCTTTTGTAGGTTCTTATATAATTGGAGAAACTTTTAAAAAGGAAGGTGATTCAAAAGATTCATACGAACAAATAAATTCTTAATCAATGGCAGTTAATGGAAGAACAACAGATGCTAATGGTGATGCTATATTAATTAGTCTTCAAGAACCATATTTAAACGTAGTTGAAGTACTAGGATACACTGATGTAACTAAAGGTGAGTCGACAGGTCTTTATTACAATAAACAATTTAGATGGGGAACTGATGGTGTAACATATTCTGATTATATTAATCTTACCAATGCAAACTTAGAAGCTTTATTATTAAACCCAGATAAACCTTTTTGGATACAATATCGTTATGAGCAAGTAGGAGAAGGTACATTAGAGTTTGAATCAATTGCATTAGAATTAGTAACTGACGGTGGTGTAATTTGTAGAATTCCACAAGTAGAATGTGGAGCTGAAGGTTGTGTTGGGTTTCCTAATTTAGTTGTAGACTGTTGCGGAGATACTTGGAATCCTTATGATTTATCTAGAGCATCATCTATGTATAATCAATTATCGGCAATAACATCAAACATGTTTGGTTTCTGTGTAGATTATTTTAAAACAAAGGCAGATCAGCGAAGCAGAGATGTAATCCTTAAAGAATATTCTTTATTTGATGTAATGCAAGAGGCTGAGGTAAAAATATTAATTCCAGATAATGAACTTCCTACTAGGGAAATTCAATTTAATCCAATGATGATGGATTTTCCAGTACAGTTTGAAATTCATATTGTAAAATCTGCATTTGAGGCAGTATTCGGAATAGGTGCAAAACCTGAAATGAGAGATTACCTGTACTTTAAAGATTATATGAATCGTATGTATGAAGTGGATGCGATTGCAGAGGCTGATGATTTTCTTTATACAGGTTCTTATTGGAGAGTTAGCCTTGTTCCTTATCAACAAAGAACTGCTGTAGGATATGAAAATACAGTAGCAGGCATAAAGGCTGAAACAGATACAAAGGCTTTAGTATCAAATGTAGAAGATAAATTCAGAGTAGAGAGAGAAAATGAATTCAGAGATGTTAGAAAAGATAATCAATATAACACAATAGGTACTCAGTGTAATGATTATGTTAGAAGATCATTAGATAAGAGATTAATTATCAGTGAAGAAAATGTTTATAATCAATGGACTATTATTTCTAAATATCATTATAAATTAGGTACCATTAAAAATGGTGATGAATCAATAAAATATCAATATGAAGGTGGTTGGGGTAGTGAAGAAGATCGTGCATTTACATTTTGGGCAAGGCCTCAGTTTTTAAAACCTATAGGAAATAATGTACTCATATTATCTATTGTAGATAAGAATGGTAAGGTGCAATTAAATACTGGGAAACTACCTGATTTTGGTAATTCTTTAAATGTTGGAGACTGGGTTAATATAAAAGGTACTCAATCATATAACGGTATTGCAAAAATTATCGAGATAGTTGGCGATTCTATTATTATTGATGAATCATATATAAATGATGTACTTGCTACAGGATCTCCTACATTTAATAAAGAAGAAAGTAATAATTTTATGATTTATGAAAATGATTTATTACCTCCTACGCAATATGTATCATTGACTTATACTATTAATTGGTTTATTATGAAAATAAATAACACCTACTTTAAGTGGAAAATAGATAAACCTTTTGTAAAAAATAAATGGTATGCATTTGTTATTAACTTAAATTCAACTGCTCGTCAGCTAGGATTATTTTTATATGATACAATAGAAAAGTCAACCGCAATTAATCCAGCAATAACAGCAGAGCTTAATTTGTTATTTAATGAAACTAAAACATATGATCCTGTAGATGTAATAGAAGGCAAGGATTGGAAATTGTTAGGATGTAATACAGATTTAACTAATATAAGAATTTGGAAGAAGCCTATAGAGGAAGAGTTACAATCATTGATTCTTAGTCAATATGTTGTAAAGGATACTCATTTAACATTATTATTGGATAATGCATCACCACAGTTAATGTTACAAGATGTAACGGATGCCAGATAACCTGGAATATATATTACAAATAACTTATTAATGGAAGATAACTCAAAAGATAAATTTAGAGATAGTATCGGAGACTTACTTAGTGAATTACCTGATGAGGTTCCTGGATTAGATGATACTCCAGAATTACCTAAAGTAAGATTAGAAAGTACACAAGCAGTTGCTTTAACAAAAGCAAAAGGTAAAGCTAAAAAAGTAATGTCTAGTTTACTTAAGTTTTATTTAAGCGAAGAGATTATTGCAGAACATGAATATATTCAGGCAAAATCTAATTTAGATGAATATGCATTAGGTATGCTCATTCGCCAAATGGAAAACAGCGAGGTTGCTATTTCACAATTAATGGATATTATAAATGAAGGTGATGTATCACCAAGAATGTTTGAAGTACTTAGTGATTTACAAAGAACTTTATTAGATATTATTAAAAGCCAAACAATGTATATGGTTGCTATTGAAGAAAATGCAAAAAAGACTTCTAGAGATATTGATGTTTATCATGGCAATTCAGAGAGCAGTGGTAACAAAAAACAGAGTGGAGTTAAGTCAAGAGGTACTAAAGATTTAATGAGAGCCTTACAAGAAACAATTAACGAAGAAGATATACAAGATGTCGATAGCGATGAAAATGAAAATGAAGAATGATTACATTCTTACCCAGGAAATAAAACAAACAGAAAGAAAAACCGAGAGTGGTTTAATTATTCCTGGTGAAACGTATAATAGGCAAGCTTTAGTAATTGAAGCAGCCAATGGCCTTGAAGTAAAGAAAGGTGATAAAATTATAAAAACAATAGGCAAGGGTACTGAATATACTTTTGAAGGTAATAAGTTTGAAATCCTTCACATAAATCATATTCTTGCTGTTATAGAAGAAAATGGCACAGAAACCACAAGCGCCTAGCGCAGGATTTGATTTTAATGTTGGTAAAGCCAAGCAAGCATTTTCTTGGTCAAGTGAAAGTGTAGAACAGTTAATGTTTGCAATAGAAGAAGGGTATAAACCTGCGTCTACACCATTCTATGAAGGTAATCCTAATTTACGAAAAGGTAATATTGTTTTTAATTATACTTCAAATGAAATAAAAGAAATTAAAAAGTGTGCAAAAGATATTGTATACTTTGCAAATACATATTGTACTGTAATGACCGATCATGGTTTACAGACAATTAATTTAAGACCTTACCAAGAAGAGATGTTAAGGCAATTTCAAGCTGAAAGGTTCAATGTATGTTTAGCAAGTAGGCAAGTAGGTAAAACTATTTGTTCATCTATTTTTATTGCTTGGTATTCATTATTTAATTTTGATAAGAATTCTTTAATACTTTCAAACAAAGGAGCAACTACAAGAGAAATCATTGATAAAGGTAAAACTATATTAGAGCATCTACCTTTCTTTTTAAAACCTGGTACTCTTAAATGGGATGTATTTAATTCTAAGTTTGATAATGGTTGTAGAATAATTGGTCAAACTACTACAAAGAAAGCAGCAATCGGTTTTACTATTCATTTATTATTTATGGATGAGTTTGCGCATATACCTGCAAACTTTGTTGATACCTTTTATGAAAATGTATATCCTACGGTATCTGCATCAACTAATTCAAAGGTAATAATAACCAGCACCCCAAATGGCTTTAATAAATTCTATGACATATATACTGCTGCTGATAAAGGATTAAGTGAATATACACCCTTTAGAGTTGATTGGTGGGATGTACCAGGAAGAGACGATGCATGGATGAAACAGGAAGTTGCAAACTTAGGAAGTGATGAAGCTTTTAATAGACAATATGGAAATCAATTTATAGCAGGATCATCATTACTATTAGGTCCTGATAGTCTTAAGAAATTAAAATCAAATGAAACAGAATTTGTTCATCGTGAAATGGTTGAGTTTGAAGATGAGCAGGTAGAATATTCTGGTTTACTATGGGATCCTGAATTTAATTTGGATGATACAGAAGAGGATGAAAATTACTGGTGTTTTTCTGTGGATATAGCTGAAGGTACTGGTGGAGATTATTCTATCATAAATATCTTTAAGATAGAACTTATGGATGAAGCAGATTGGAAAAAGGTTACATCCCCAGGTAGCTTTATCGATTTTTATAGAATTAGACAAGTAGGAAGATTTAGAAGTAATGACCATACTATTGAAGAATTTGCAAAAGCTCTTTATATTTTAGCTTATGATGTTTTTCACTCTGAAAATGTAAAACTAATTATTGAATGGAATTTATTTGGGGGTGAATTAATAAAAAGAATGGAAACTGTATTTCCACAGAGAAATGATTTTGATGAAGAATCTGTTGTAAAGTTTAAACATCGAATAGATGCCAGAACTAAACAGTTTGGATTAAAAGTCAAAAAAGATAATAAACCTATATTTTGTCAAAATTTTAAAAAATACATTACTCAGAATAAAATTGTAATAAAAGATAAGCATACTGTCCATGAAGCTGCAACCTTCGGTAAACTACCAAATGGTTCGTATGCTGGACAATTAGGTCATGATGATTTAATAATGACATGTATTAATAGTTCTGAATTCTTTTTTACATTAGACTTTTCTGATTTTGCTGAAGAGATTCATGATGGGGCTGAAAAGCATGTTCAAGATAAAATTGATGCTATCTTAGAGCAAGATGCTAAAGGCGGACAACTTAACTTCGACATATACGACCTGGTATAAAAAGTTATAGGTTGTTGGATATATAAAAAAAGCAAATAAAAAAAATAATATAAGATGGCACTAGATCCGAAAATCGCTTCGATTAAAGCAGCAGGGACATACCGATTTGAGTTTGACAAATCTCAAGTAGTTAGTATTCCTGCTAATCAGACAAGGTTAATTGTCGGTTTCTCTAAAACAGGACCTTTTAATACTCCGGTATTCATTCCTGACACCGCATTCTTCAAACAAGTATATGGTGATATTGACAGAAACTTAGAAAGAAAGGATTCATTTTTCCACAGAAGCTGTTTAGCAGCATTGGAAAGAGGACCGATTCTTGCACTTAACTTATTAAACTTAACTGCTGCCGATAAGGTAGAGTATATTAAATTTGGTGCGGCCTCCACACCAGAAGGTGGTACATACCAAGATAATGCAGGTGCATTAGGTGAATACCAAAAATTCTATAACAGAGATAAATTCTTTTATCCTGACTCAGATTCATTCTTAAGTAATGTAAATGCTGATACACAGAATTTTAATTCAGGTACTACCAATGATTTATTAGATATGGTAAACCTAGGACAAAATCCTTTATCAGTCATAGTAAGAAAAGCATCAGCTGCTAATTCTACTGGATTCAACGTAACTGTTGAAGAATGGTATGGAGCTGCAAATGTACCAGGATTCTTAAATAAAGATAGTTTAGTATCTGACTTCTTGGTAGATGTATTTGTAATTGATGGAAACTTTGGTGGAGACTTTGGTTCTGCAACGCCTTATGAAAGATTTGCGGCAGATCCAATATTCCAACAATACTTTGATAAAACACAAGGTTTAAAAAGAAGACTATTTGATGCTGATTCAACAGATACAAAAATCGCTGAATTTTTTAATGAATCAGAAGTTCAGGTAATTGCAACCTATACTGCTTCACTTATTCCTAACTTTACTGACTTATTAGGTAATAACCTTTTCGTAGAAAAAGTTATAAATGCTGATACTGCATCTACTGGATTATTTGTCGCTGTGAATGAAGATCTTTTTGATGGTGATACATTAATTGATGGTGTTGCAGGTGGAATTGATATGATAGGTCATAACCTTGAATATACTCAATCTACATCAATACAAGATGATGTTAATTTCTTATCATACAGTAGTTCTATCGTATCTGATTTAGGTTATGCAGGTAATGGCATTACACCAACATCAGTTGATAAAAGTACAAGTGATCTTCTTTCTGTTACGGATTTAACTTCTGGTGATGTTCAAATACAGATACAAGGTTCTGTAGGATCTGCATTATTCGATGGATTCTCAAGTATGACCGCAAACACTGCTACTGTTGTAGGTAGTTATATTGAAGCTATTGATCTTAATGGTGATCCAGTATATGTACCTGTGATATCTCACCAAGTAGTTGGTAACACAGTAACTGTTGTTTTATCTGGCTCTAACGGTACTATTGATTCAACTTGTTTCGGTACAAGCTTTAATTACATAAATGAAACTGACTTTGGTTTTGTAACCGATGAGGCTCCATTAGTTGATCCTAATAATTCTAATATTATAGGTTCTTACGGTTCATCATTATATAGTCAATTCTCAAATGGAACTTTAACTGATGGTGATGAAGCAGTATTTTTAGATGGTGGAATTCAATTTCAATCGTTCTTAGTATTTAATGCTATTGATTATGGATTTATACACACAGCATCTCCAACTACTGTTGCAGACACAGTTAAAATTTCAGATTTAGCTTATGCTCTACCATCTGTTCAAGTAACTCCTTACCAGGAAGATGGATTTAATAATATTACACCACATGCTGAATTTACTTTAGGTAGTGCAACTGGTACATTCTTAGATTCTGATGCTGTTCCTTATGCTATAGGTACATTAGGTATCCAAACATTAAAAGGTGCAAATAATGTTTCTATAGATATTATATCAGATTCAGTTACTGAACCTGGATTAAAGCCTAACCAAGTATTAATAGCATCTGATAATCCTGATGCTGCCGATGTTATTGTTGGTAATTATTTAGTACATTTTGAAGGCGATGCATCAACACCACATTCAAGGTTAACAAGAATGAATGTTGTACAAGGTGGATTAACTAACGCTGAATATAGTACTATTCCTTCAGGCAAAACTGCATTATTAGTAACTTGCCAAAGTGAAATTTCAACAACCACTGCCGCAGGTGTTGTTAAAGTAGAATTATATTATCCAATTGATGCATGGGTTGATTACTTAAATGTATTTACACTGGATGGATTTAACTTAACTGCTAGTCATGTACCTAACGGAACTAACGATAGACAAAATGAAATCTTAAACGGTACTTTAAATGGAACTAATTTATTTAAGGCATTAACTGACAGAGATGTAATTAACTTTAGATATATTGTAGATACATTCGGAAACGGTATTGAAAGTGGATCTAAATCAATCTATACAGTATTAGCTTCTACAAGGAAAAACGCATTTGCAATATTAAATGCGCCATCTGCTAAGGACTTTAAAAATAATTCCGATCCTTCATTTAAAGATCTAACTGGAAGCTTATCATCTAGATTTATTTCTACTGGTGGTGATCTTTCAAAGAATCCTACGGTAAGATACTCATTACCATCTCAAACACAAGGTGCGAGTTGGGGAGCATTCTATTATCCGTTTATTACTGTTAGGGATTTAGGTAGAAATATAAACGTTGTACCAGCTGCATATGTTTCAAACAACTTTATTGCAAAATATGAAAACGCTTTACCGTGGTCATTAGTTGCAGGAGTTCGTAGAGGTGTTGTCGGTGGAACTGGCGTTGTAGGATTAGAAATCAATCTTGGAAAAGAGGACAGAGAATACTTAGAACCATTTGGATTAAATCCAATTGTATTCCAAAGTGGAACTGGGCCAACAATCTTTGCAAATAAAACTGCACAGCAGACTACAAAATCTGCATTAAGTTCTATTAATAGTAGAGAGGTTGTAATTTATATCCAAGATGGAATTGAAGCAATTCTTAAAAACTATTTGTTTGAATTTAATACAGCTCAAACCAGATTGGAGATTAAAACACTTGCTGATAACTTCTTATCAACGGTTCAAAATGATGATGGTGTTTACGATTATAAAAACGTAATGGACGAAACTAATAATACACCAGAAGTTATTGATCAAAATGTTGGTATCTTAGATACATACATTGAACCAGTAAGAGGAATGGAAATTCTCGTACAGAGAACAACAATTCTTAAGACAGGAGCTATTAGTTCAGGAAACTTCCAATAAGAAGAAACTAAATAAGAATATATAAAAAAAATAAATTAATATGCCACTACCACATTATACCCAGTCAAGGGCCAGTAGCCAAAGGTACGAACCTATTCAGCCTAACCTATTTGAGGTGACTGTATTTTCACCACTAGGGGATGATACGGGTTTAATCTTAGAGCAAGTTAAAACTATCGGAGGTTTAAATAACTTAAACCCATCTGTAGATGCAGTAGGTCAAAAATATAAATTTGCTGACCGTTCATTTGCAAGTATGCCAGCTCAGACCTTTTTAGATCTGACTATTAACTTTAGTCTTAACTTAAACGAAGCTAACGAAAATTACATTTACAATACATTCCGTAATTGGTACAAATTAATCTATGATCCATTAACTGGTGAAATGGGATTAAAGAAAGACTATGTTGGAAGTATGATCATTGTACAATATAACAGAGCAGGAGATATCTTTAGAAAGATTACCTGTAAAGATGTATTCCCTACAGGTCAACCTGATTTTGTAGATGAATTGAATTATGAAACTCCAGATCCTGCTGAGTTAACAATGACTTATCGTTGTGATCACTGGGTTGAGGAAAATGTAGGTGCATAATTTAAAATAAAATTAATTTTAGAAAAACTGGCTCTAGGGCCAGTTTTTTTGTCTTTACTCTAATATATATTATAAATTATATAATCTAAATTATGACCATATTTAAAGTATTAAACAAAATTGATGGTAAGGTTTATGTAGGTTATTCGGTTAATGATAATCCTAATAACTTAGGATCAGGTAAATATATTAAAAGAGCAGTTAAAGATTTTGGCACAAGATCTTTTGAAAAGCATATTTTAGAAAAATTTTCAACTGATGAATCATTAAGTCATATAATGGAAAGGCTAGAGTTTTGGATCAAAAAACATAAAGCCGATAATCCTAAGTATGGATATAACGAAAGCGTACAAGAATTAATACCACAAAAAAAGAGGCTTACGAAAAAACTACAAGTACTCTTAACACCAGAAGATGTTGATAATCTAAATACTATTATCATACAAAAATCAATGGAGAATAAAACAAAACCGATGCCAGTATCTAGATATGTTAGACAATTAATAGTAGAACATATCGTTGCAGAAACAGCACCTGAAAAACAATTAATAAAAATTAAATAATTATGAGTAGTCACGAAGACAATATTAAAAAAGAATTTGAAGAGGCTGAAGGTATAGTTGATACTACAGCTGAGGTAAAATCTAATGAAGATGGTAAAATTACTGAGTTAGGTAAAGTAGATACTAGCAGAGGATCTGGTGTAACATCTATAGATGATCCAGAAATACAAAGAATACAATCTTTAACTGGATATATTAAACTTGATTTATCTGGGTTTCCATCAGGTGGTCAGTTTTATAGAGATGATTTTGAAATTCATATCAGAGCCGCAAGGGTTGGTGAAATTAGAGAATTCTCAACATTAGATGAAGAAAATATATTAGATGTTGATGAAAAGCTAAACTCACTTCTAGTGAACTGTACAAAAATTATGTATGGTAACCAACGAGGTTCATATAGAGATATTCTAGAAGAAGATAGAATATATTTAATCTTATCTATCAGGGAGCTTACCTTTAAAGATGGTGAGAATAAATTAATGATGCCAGTCGGTAAAAAGAAATGTACGTCAGGTACATGTAAATCACAGGAATCAGTTGAACTTAAAACTCCTAATCTTCAATTTAATGAAACGGATGAATTGTTAGAAAAGTATTATGATCATGAAAACAAATGTTTTACTATACCTACGAAAAATCATGGTGAATTAACTTTAGCACCACCAACGATTGGTGTTATGAGATCTATTACAGATTGGATAAGAAAACGAGAACAAGAAAATTTACCCTGGGATAAATCTTCTTTAGCCATATTGCCTTATATTCAAAGAGAATGGCGAGGATTTAATGATAAAGAAATATTTTCTGCCATTACTAGTTTTCAAGGCTGGGATGCCAGTAAATTTTCGATCATATATAGATTAGTTGAGAAAGCGAAAATTGGAGTTAAACCTGAGTTTATCTATCCATGTGAAAGTTGCGGTGCGGAGGTCGCCGTTCCGCTCACGTTTCCCGGCGGGATCAAAGCTATGTTTATTGTTCAAGATATCTCTTCTGAACTTTTATAAAGTTAGAGTTTTATTATTAGAAAAGTTGCATCTCCAACCTTCTGAGTTGGATTTGCTTCCTTTCTATGAATATGAATACACTTTAGAAATGTTTAATGACATTCTTAAAGAGCGTAACGACGAAGACAGCAAGAATAGTCAGGCACAGTCGGATAAATATAATACTAGTAGCATGCAAAAATCTATGAGCAAAAGTGTGAGTTCTTTTAAAACTCCATCTATGCCAAATATAAGTATGCCAAAGTTTTAAATAAATAGATTGAATGGCTATAGTAACTCTTAAAGATTTAATGGATCCTTTATCAAAGATAGAGGCAGCTGCACAGCAAACTAATGAAAAGTTAGATGCTATCGTAGCAGTCACTGTTGGTGCTTCTCAAAACGGTGTAGCTATTATTGATGAGTTACAAAAACAAACAATGTTACTATCGGAATTAGTTAGAACCAATCAAGAAATTGATGCTCAGACTGGTGCCAGTATTACTAAGTCTACTATACAATTACTTTCTCTTAGAAAAATTCTTAAAGCAATTCAGAAAGGTAATAAAGATGATAAGTCAAGTTCTAAAGCTAGTTCTACTGGCGGCCCTGGTAATAAAGTTGAAAAGGCTGGTGAGCTGTTACAAATGCTAGGCGTAGGTTCTTTAAAAACTGCAAAAGGAATGATGCTATGGGCTTTAGTACCAGCAAAGGGTGTTACTAAGTTTACTGAGTTTATAAAATCTACATTTGAAAAATTAGCAGAAACTGACACTAAGAAAGCTAAAGAAGGTATTGAAGCATTAGATTTAATGGGAGGTGCAATTTTAAAATTCTCAAAGGCATTAGCCATATCAGCACTATTAATAATTCCTGGTATGATAGCTATACCGTTTTTAGCTGTATCTATATTGGCGATGGGTGGTATAATGTCTTTATTAGGATCACCTAAATTTAATAAACGTATTAAAGCAGGTGGTGAATCTGTTGATATTATGGGTGATGCTATAAAAAAGTTTGCTATAGGATTAGCACTATTTTCATTAGTTGCACCACTCGCAGTAATTACAGCGCCACTCATGGCCGTATCTATGTTATTAATAGGTGGGGTTGTTTCTTTATTAGGATCACCTAAGTTTAGTAAAAGAATACGTGCAGGTTCTACTTCATTATCTAGAATGGGTAATGCTCTAATAAAATTTACTGTAGGCTTAGTTGTCTTAGCATTAGCAACAGCAGTTATTGCATCCAATCCTATATTAATAGCTTTAATGGCAGGTTCCATAGCATTAATAGGTGGAGCGGTTGCTCTCCTAGGTGGTAAAAAAATGTCTAAGCGAGTTAGAGCAGGTACTAGGAATCTTGGTCTATTAGGTTTAGGTATTGCTTTATTTGGTTTAGGTTATGGATTCTTTGCAAAAGCATTTCCAGAAAAAGCTACATTTAAGCAGGTATTGGTTCAGGCTGCTGCTATTGCCGGTATAGGTGGTGCAGTAGGTTTAATTGGTAAATTTAAAGTTAAAACTATGGCTTCAGGTGCAGCAGCATTAGGTTTAATAGGATTAGCATTACCAATTTTTACAAAAGGCTATAAACCTTATGCAGCAGTTACAAAAGGAATGAGTGTTGAAGATGTAGGAATACAAGTTGCTGCTCTTTTCGGTATTGGTTTAGCAACAGTTCTTATAGGTAAATTTGGTATTAAAAATATTGCACAAGGTGCACTATCATTTGCATTGACCGGTATTGCTTTAACTATATTTAATTATGGTTATATACCTTTTGCTTTAGCGACAGAAGGAATGAGTCTTGAAGATGTCGGTATGCAATTAGCTATTTTAGGTGGTATTGGAACTGTTATGTCTGTCGCTGGTATAGCAGTAGCTGCTTCTGGTGGATCTGCTATGTTAGGGCCTGCATTATTTGCTGCCGCAGGTGGTGCCTTATTAGCTTTAGCACCAGGGTTGGAAAAAATGAGAGATTTAGATTATACCAAGAAAGATGGTATAGCATTAGCTACTACTTTAGGTGCAGTTGCAATGGCATTTGCTGGTACTGCACCAAGCGAAGGTGAAGAAGGTGGTCTTTGGAGTGGAATTAAAGGAGCCTTTAGTAGAGTAGGTGAATCAGGCGCTGGTCTTGCTGCCGCTGCTATGTATGCTGCCGCTGGTTTAGCATTACAAGAATTGGCAGAAGGTTTATCTGCATTTTCAAAAATAAACTTTACTAAAAAAGAATCTGAAAAGCTCGGATTAGCATTAGGAACAATAACTGCTGCGTTTGCTCAAGCAGGTGGAGAAGCAGCAGATCCTGGTGGTGCACTTGGGGCAGTCTTTGGAAATACATTTAGCTCAAATGCTGTTGAGAAAGGTATAGATTCTGTAATGGATGCAGGTGAGGCGTTAACAAATATAGCCACTGGATTAAATGCATTCACTGGTATTAAAGATCCTGAAGGTTTAGCTACAAAAATTAAAGGTGTAGTAGGAATGGTTGGAGAAGCCTTTGCTGCAGTAGGTGGAGCAGAAGATAAGGATGGTGGTAGTTTCTTAGGATTTACCTGGGATGAAAATATTATAGAAAAAGGAATTGATGCAGTTGATGGTGCAGGTGATGCACTAGCGCAAATAGCAAAAGGTCTTAATAGTTTTGCTGGTGTTAAAGATCCTAAATTAGTAGCTAAAAAGGTATCTGATACATTAACTTTAATTGGTGGAGCCTTTATGAGTATAGGTGGTAAAAAAGAAGAAGACTCGGCATTGTTTGGTTTAATCAGTTGGGATGAAAATGCAGTAAACGAAGGTATTGAAGCCGTTGATGGTGCAGGTGAGGCATTGCTTGACATTGCTGAAAGCCTAGTTAAATTTGAAGGTTTAAAAAACCCTGAGAAAGTAGCAGAAGGTATTAAAAAAATATTTACATCAATAGGTGATACTTTTATACATTTCTATTCACAAGATAATTTTTCTCGTGATGTAGATCATATGAAAGGGTTTATATCTCAATTAGCCGAAGCTGCTGGTTCAGGTGAATTGGCCACAGCAGCAACAGACTTAGATAATATTGCAGCTGCAATAAATTCTGTGGATATTTACAAAGCAGAAGCATTAGGTAATTTGTTTAAAGGTGCTAGTGATTTAGGTAATAATAGATCTGCGTATGAAGACTTACAAGGTGCAGTTGAAGAAATCAGAGATTTATTAAGTGAATCTACTGGCGGTACAACAACTGGCGGTACAACAACTGGTGGTACAGGAGAAACTGGAAATACTAATATGAATAGTGCATTCCGAAAACTAACAGGAACTCTGTCTAGGATGGAAAGTACACTAAGTTCCTTACCTAATGAGATTAGAGCTATTAAATTAGAACTACCTGAAGATTAATTAATAATTGCTTAAAACCTTTTCCTACTTTAGCTATATAAAATTAACAGAGAGTTTCTGGAAATAGTATAGTTTAAAAGTATAATATGGAAAATGTAAAAAACATAGTTTGGTTTGACTTAGAAACCACAGGAGTAAACACAAGTAGCGATAGAATTATCGAGATCGCAATGATAAAAACCGATTCTGAAGGAAATGAAATAGATTCTTTTCAGTCATTAGTTAATCCCGGCCCAGATGCAGTTATGAGAGAAGAAGCTCAGGACAAGCATGGCATATCACCAGAACAATTAAAAGATGCACCGCAATTTGATTTAATAGCAAAAGAAGTCTTAGACTTTATTGATGATAGTGACTTAGGTGGATATAATGCTCTTTACTTTGATGTACCAATGCTCGTAGAGGAATTCATGAGAAGTGGTATTGCATTCTCACATCGCCAAAGAGCTGTAGTAGATCCTTTTTTAATTTATTCAAAATATGAACGTAGAGATTTAAGTACTGCATATAAAAAATATACAGGAAAGGATTTAGAAGGCGCTCATAGAGCCGATGTTGATATTCGTGCAACAATGGAAATATTTCAAAAGCAAAAAGAACTTTATGATATGCCTACAACAGCAAAAGAAATTGATGATGTTGTAAATGAATCAAGAAAAGATCAAGTAGACCTTAGCGGTAAATATAAATTTGCTGAAATAAACGGTAAACGAGAAATCGTATTTAACTTTGGTAAAAATAAAGGCAAACCGTTTAAAGAAGTTTATGAAACAGATGCAAGGTATATTCAATGGATTATTGATAAGGGTGAATTCTCAAAAGAGGTAAAAATCATATCTCGTAAACTCTTAGAAAAAATGAGAGCTGAAAATCCTGTTATTTAAATTGTTAATAACTTTTAGAAAAAAGATCTCATTTTATTTTCAATTCCCAATTAAATTGATTATATTTATAATATAATTAAAACAAAAGGAATATGTCTAAATATCGAGAACTACTACAAAACCCTCCACGGTTAACCGTAAAGAAAGAAGCAAGAGAGGTAATTATTAAGACGGTAAGTTGTATGTGTGATAACGTACATTACCTTAAACTTAAGAAAAATTCAGAAGGTGATTTTAAAATGTCAGGTAACGGTCATGCTTTATCAAATTGGCAAATGAAACATACACCACATGATATTGAATGGATTGCAGATGAAGGTAAGTGGAATCAGGTATTTAGAATGATTAATACTGGAACAGAAAAAATTGAATCTTTAAAAAGTAGATAATGGCAATAACAACTAAACCAATGCCTGGATCTGAAGTGATCCATGTAGACCTAAGTGGACCAGACGGTAATGCATTTGCATTAATTGGATTGGCTCAAAAATTAGCAAAACAACTTCACTATCAACAAGAGGAAAGAAGTGAACTTACTACCGAGATGATGAGTGGAGACTACGATAACCTGTTAGAAATATTCGATAAACACTTCGGAGAATTTGTAACATTACATAAATAATATGAAAGAACCGACACCATACCGGATGATAACCGAAGAAGAACACATTGAAGAAATTCTAACAGAAGCATCTGCCTATGGCTTAAGAGCCGAGGTGAAGCAGTATGCAGAAAACCTATTAGATGAATCTCCAGAGATGGATCCAATTGATGCCTATACTTATGGGTTTGAAGAGTGGATTAAATAAATTATGGAAAAAGATAACGAAGACAAAAAATTAAAGGAAGTTAAGTTAACTCAACAAGAATGGTTTGATGCTCTTCGCGTACCTACACCTGTAAGAAATAAGAAAAAATATAGGAGAAAGAAAAAACATAAGAAGAAAGATGATTAATAGTGGAAAAGAATGGGCTTGGATGGATAATAACCAAAAGCTAAAAAGATCAATAGATTTAATAGAAATTAAGAATGAGATGAAATGGGTAGAAAAATCTATTTTAAATAAATCCAATAATCAAAGCCATTATCCTGCTCTTAAACAATTAATCAATCTTTTTTATAATAAATGGAAATCGAAAGATACTATTAAAGTTTTGGATTCATATAAACTTTATCTTAAGTCAATTTTAAGAAATGAATTTGGTAGGTAATTAAACCTTTGTACTTTTATCAATATAAAAATAAAATTAAAGCATGGCGGTAAGCATTGAAAAGAAATATCAGAAACTTACAGATACAGAGCATGTACTACTTAGACCAGGTATGTACATTGGTTCTGTGAAGCCGCATACAGAAGAAGTTTATCTTTTGGATAGAAGAAGTTGGAAATTAGTACCTAAAGAAATTACATATAACCCAGGCTTCTTAAAACTCTTTGATGAGATTGTATCTAACTCGGTTGATGAACATAAAAGAAATCATAAGCTTAATCAAGTAAAGATCACTATTGATATTAATACCAATAAAATATCAATTTGGGATAATGGTGGTATACCAGTAGAGATTCATAAAAAGTATAATGAATGGGTACCTGAAATGATTTTCTCAAATTTAAAGACTGGGAGTAATTTTGATGATAATGAACAAAGAACTGTTGTAGGTACAAATGGTGTAGGTAGTACATTAACAAATATATTCAGTAAAGAATTTACAATTGATACTTGTGATAAGAAGAAAAGATTTACACAAACCTTTTCGGACAATATGGCAAAGAAAACTAAACCTGCCATAAAACCACAAAAGAAAGGATTTACTGAAATTTCATACATTGCCGATTTTAAAAGATTTGGTATGAGTAAGATTGATAAAGCTTCAATTCAAATGATTGAAAAAAGACTTTATGATATTGCTGCATGTAATCCTAAATTAAAA
>Ga0098049_1000186_pt1 | contig 25272 bp, 29 predicted proteins | sample 13BtaG_FD_92582 | JGI IMG/M metagenome (GOLD analysis project Ga0098049, IMG submission 92582) | Marine viral communities from the Subarctic Pacific Ocean - 13B_ETSP_OMZ_AT15268_CsCl metaG | ecosystem: Environmental > Aquatic > Marine > Oceanic | place: Subarctic Pacific Ocean | collected...
ATGACAGATGATGAAGTTATTTCATTTTTAGACGAATCAGAAGGAGAACTCTCAGAAAAGCAAAAAAAATTACCACCCGCAATACAAAAAAAGATTCTAAAAAATCAAGGCAAAAACAAAAAACCTGACAACAAGAAGGAGTCAGGCAAAAAATCTGAAGAAAAAAAAGAAGAATCAGAAGCTAAGCGTGGACTATGGGACAATATAAGAGACAAGAAAAAAAGAATGGGAAAAAAATATAAAGCAGCAAAACCAGGAGATAAAGACAGGCCAGATCCTAAATCTTGGAAAAAAGCTCAAGAGAAAAAAGAAGAATCAAAAGCGGAAGAAGGGTTCAAAGAGTGTAAAATGTATGACAAAGAAGGAAAAGCTTATACAGCCAAGACAAAAGCTGAGCACGACAAGATGAAAAAAATGGGGTATACAAAATCTAAACAATATAAATAATTTTAACAACAAACCACAAAAACTATGCCAAGTATCTACGACATTACAGGACTATTTCCAGGACCAAACGGAATCGGAACTACAGAAGTCAATTCTCACCCAGCAACATTTATTAGCGGCTCAAATAGTATTACCTTAGGGGCTAACGAATCAGGAATTTATATTCCTTTAGCAAATTTCAATCATTCCCCAGAAGCCTTAAATCCATTAGAAGATAATTATGATGTCAGATACTTGATATGGAATCTAGTAGAGCGATGCTCTGACTATATCGGATTTGAAGAGCCAGATTTTAAATCTATTTCGGTAGAAGAGTCAAATTTATTTACATTTCAAGGAGCAGCTGGAGATCTAAGAAGAAAAGATTATACAATATCTTTATGGTTTAGACCCCTACAACAAGTAGAATTAGAGCAAAATCTTGAATGGGATATCGGAAAAACTTACGACTAAAATTGCCAAGTTAATTATAGATGCTCACTTAAGTGAGCCACCCAGTAAAATCTATTGCTTTAGAGACTTAACATTGTATGCAAAATGTTTTGTATTTGAAAGTGTTCTATTAAAATGCAACAAAGGAACAAGAACTTTTTATAGAGACTGGTTGAAAAACTATGGAGCATATGATTTCATAGACGATCTAATTTTATTAGAAGAAAAAGAATACGGATTTACGATAGGCGATCAAGGATGCAATATTAATACGAAAAGTATAGACTATAATAACTTATCGCACTTAATTTCTTCAATCAAGAATTGTAAAAATAAATTTTAACACATATAATATATGTGAACCACACAAAACAACTAGCTGTATTCGATCCCTGTACCGACTTTGAGCATAAAAATGGGGATTTACATAAGCTCTTAGAAAGCTACTTATCAATAGTTCCCTCTCAAGATTTTAAATTTGACTGGTTTTTTTGTTTCAACAAGGGCCCAATTCAAAATTATGAAGATTTATTAATTTATGAATCTCACCCAAATATAAATAAAATTTATTTAATTGACGAAAAAATACCCAAAGAAGAGGATGTATATATACGACAACACATAATTGAATTCGAAAAAGGTTCAATTAAATATATAGAATCAGAAAAACCAGAAGACCTACCTATACTCGGGGGTGCGTCTGGACCAAATTTAGGCTTCTACAGAGCAATAGATTTAGTTTTTAATAGCTATGATCACGAGTTCTTCTTTATGGTTGAGCACGACAGTCATCCAATAAAAAAACATTGGTTTGACCACATGATTGAATATATTAATAAAGAAAAATTCTTAATAGCTGGAAGTAAATACAAAGGACACCAGCCATGGCACTACGTATTAAATTATAAAGACCATCTAAATGGAATTGCAATTTATAAAAACGATAAAATGCTAATAGAATTCGTTAAAGAGTGCGAAAGTTATAACAAAAGATCAATAAATGAAAAAAATTGGTGCATAAATTTTGACATACTTTTGAACGAATTTTCTAAAACAAACCAAGGAAAGAACATTATTAAACATGATTCTCCTTTTTTGAATACTGATTTTATTACAAACATTAGTGACCCAAATGATTACCACATATCCCACGAAAATCTATTAAGGCATCACCCCAACACAATTATAATTCATCAAAAAGAATATAAACAACTAGAGTCATTCAGAGAAAGATACCAAGCTGGAGAATTTAATTACCTTACTGATAAAAAAAGAATGGATAAATCTTGCATGTTCCTATTGAGGCAACCCAGAACTGCAGGAAATTGGCTTATTAAATCTATTACGTCAACACTATCAATAGAAAACAACCCAATAAACCTTGAGTACCCTATACCTTACTGCTTAAAAATAAAACTTCCCCAAGAAGAAGAAGGGTCTTTTATAACTTGCGATTTTTTCTTTTTGTCCAAAAAATTAATCAAAAACTTTAAGAGAGGGTTTAAAAAAACAAAAGCAACTATAGAAGCTAAAGATTTTAAAAGCGTATATAAAGATATTAAGCATTTCATCAGGCCAATATTGATTAGTAACGACCCATTTGACTACAATAGCAACGCAAGATCAATCTTAAGATACTTTAATGATTTTGATTACAACTTAGATTGCTATGCTATTTTAAGGCAGCCATTTGACAAGACAAAATCCTTATATACAGAGAACTTAAAATCTGGAACAAATTCAAAAGATTCATTTATAGATTTTCTAAACTCCAACAAGATTCCAGACAGCTTCATAATTCGCTCTCTAACAAACCTAAATCTATCAGAAGAGGTGGAGTTTTTTCACTATGAAGAAGCTTTACAAATCTTAAAACAGTTTGACATTTTCGATTTATCCCAACTGAACGATATGCTAATACATAGTTTTAATAAAACCTTTGATTTAGATTACGAAACAAGAGACTTTCATATAGATAATTCCTACGCATTAAACTCCCAGCATTTAGTTACGCTACAAGAGGAAGATTTAAAAAATCACAAATACAAATTAAACAATTCGATCAACATGTCAGAATTTGTTAAAGGAAGAACCTTTTTTGATCAATTAATTTATGACAGTTTAATAAAACAAACAGAAGATATAAGCTTGTTTTATAAAAGCAAGTCGGTTAAAAACAATTTATTCGATTTTGAACTTGCAAAAAGAGACTTAACTATTGCAACATTTATTTCTGCCAACAATCAAAACAAAAAACTTTTACATGATTGGCGCGCCTCTTGGATGGCAAAAGGATTCAAAACATTAATAGGTTCGGAAGAAGAAATAAAGAACTCACAACTTTTATCAAATATTAAAAACAATTTTCTCGAAGAGCTTTGTGTTAGCAGGGAAATCTCAGGCGAAGAATTAGAATCGTTTAAAAAGCTCATACTTATTACAGAACTGGACACAGAAGAACCTTTATACTTTTCAGATATTTATCTTCTAAATAAATCCTTTGAAACGTGGGAGCCAGACTCCATTTTCCACCTAATGAACAAATCTTTATTTTCTTTTTTTAGCGGAAACTCTAGCCAGGCCCGAAATTTGATCGAGCTTTTGTTAAGCAAGAAACATAAAATAAAAAATCTAACAGCATCAAATAAAAATTTTATGTTTACGTTAAGCAACGTATGCAATATTTTAATTGACGATTTAAGACTTACAAGCTGGATAAGAACCACAGACCTTGATACGTTAAATCTTAATTTTATAAACGATGCAAGATCGACCCTCAATCAAGCGGACCGCCAAATTGATAATTAAACATACGAATATCTTGCTGGAATTTATCTTCTACAATTTCTTTAGTCTGCTTGTCGTAATATAACCAATAAGGTTTTAATATCTTTTGTTTTATTTTTTGAGTTTGATTAACTGTAGGTATTTTATAATCCTGATCAATTTCAAGTGTGCGAAAAACCTTTTTAAGATCTTCTTCAAAATTTTCAAACCGACCAAGAAAATCTACAGATATTTTTTTTTCGGAGTTGCAGACAAACTGCCATTGAGGGGCAACATGATTCCTCCAGCTACACTTGAAATTTTTTAATATATATTCGTTAAAAGTTCTAGGAATTCTTCTTATATTTCCTCTGCAACCGCAGCCACTATTTTTCTTAACATATAGATATTCACTAACCATTCTATCCCATGGATTTCTTACGAATGCGAATTTAAAGTAAGAACTTAAATCAGTAATATTTCTAGAGGAAGCGGTCTCATTAAGGGTAAAATGCTGAGTCCATTTTTTATCAATGCTGTGAATTTTTTCTCTTTCTTTTTTTAAATCAAAACTTTCATCGTTGAAATCCTTAAAATAATTGCCCAGTAATACATTCTCTACAGAACCTCCTCCTGTTTTAGGAACATGAATAAAAATTACATTTTTTTTGTTTAAATTATTAAGTATCACTTTGAAAATATTTACCCAAATCATATTATAGCATAATGATTAAAAATCTAATTACAGTGGTTTGCGCAACAAGCCCCCATAGATTTAATGAAAATAATTCTATGATTTTATTTAATTACTCTGTAATTAAAACATCTCAATTCAAAGACTGCAGATTCATTATATGCGCAGATGGAATTAACCCTAAATCAGACTTCAATTTAGACCATAAAAAGTCTTGGTACTACGAGTATCTAGATTCCCTGGACGATGATCTACCAGAAGCAGATATAATAAAATCAGATAATCATATAGGTCTAACAAAAAACTATCTACAAGCGTGGGACAAAAAAAAGATTACGACACCATTTGTTCTATTAATCAATCATGATACTGTTTTTACAGATAAAATATTAAATATAAATATCCTAGATTTGCTTAAAAATTTCCCAGACTTCGTAAACATTTTAATGTTTCCAAGGTTAACTAAAGACGATATGAATACTGAATGGTGGAGAAACATACCAATTCAGAATCACAAAGATTATAAAAGCGGTAGCTCTTGGGACGAATGCAGAATTTCTTTTGGGAATCAAGATAATTGCTGTATCACTAAAACTGATAAGTTTCAAAGTTTAGTCAATGACTTCTATCGGCCAGAAATTACTCACTTCCTGGAAGATTCCATTCAAGCTGAATTGCTAAAAATTTCAGAGAACGATATTAAGTCTTGGGAAAAATTTGGAGGTTGTATCTTTCCCTGTAGAAACAATATTCATCTAGATGGACAAAGCAAAGCTGGCCCATGGAGACAAGAAAACTGCAGAGGAGGAGAAAATGTTTGGTCTGACGGAAAATTCAGACAACAAGACGAAAAACTTTTTCAAGACTTATTTAAAATAAACAAAAATCTACAATCAATATATCACAGTTTTTTAAAAAAATTATTACAAGATTATAAAGAAAAATGTATGGAAGAATTCAGGTGCTTAATGTCTACGGCCTCTCACATATTAGACCTTAGAAACTTTTTATACAAAGACTTGTCTGTAAACGAGCAGACGAATGCCTCAAGAGGGTTATTACCGTTACAGGAAGGCGAATTATTATTTCATTTAAAAACTCAACCATTTAAGTCTGAGATTTTCTGGGAAGATAATAGGGAAGATAAAGTAGATAACTCAAACCTCATATTAAAAATCACAGCACAAGCCAATACTCAAGAAGAAAGAATAATTCAAAACGGGGGACACCCAAAAGGTTCTTGCGAGATTAATATGGAAAACCTAGGCATACAACCAACAGATTTATTAAAAATTAACATTCTTGAATTCTCTGGAAGAAACCCAACCCAATCCCCTGACATATTTGAAAATGAATTTAATCTGTCTTTTTGTGAGTTTACTAAAGATAAAATATTATTATCGGCAGGAGCATTAGAGAAAGAAAATGAGGAGGTAACATTAAATGTTAAAAAAAATAACGGATCAAACATTAACTATAAAAAAGTCAACGGAATTTACGAGATTAAATTATCAGAACTCAAAGATTGCTCGAGTATCATAGGGTTCTTTTGCGCAAAAGATGCAAATGAAAATTATAAAACATCTTGGACTTTTGAGTGTGAGCCTTTTTCAGGAAACCCAAAATATTTAAACAACCTAAGGAATGCATACGATTCTTTCGTAAATTATTCCTTTGAAGATATTAAAGATGAAACATCAAAATAACTTTGCCCTAGTTTACTTAGTAACGCACAAAGAATATACAAGTGGTCGTATATCAGAATCTATTCAAACGCTCTTCGTAGAAAAAAAACCTAGTAGATATAGCAGTTTTGCTATATATTTTATTTTTAATAATTTTTTTCATTTCGACACTTCTGAATTATCAGAGCTAATACCAAAAGATATTTACCACAAGGTAAGGTTTCATTTTTTAAAAATAGACAGCAAAGATGACGGATACTCCAGCAGAGGAAAATCAGAAGCGATTAGTAATTTAGGCTTAAGCGCAGGGCCTAACGCCTTATTTTTTGGGGCTGTAAATTTCATGAAGAAACTTCCGCATGATTATTTTCTAATTCTAGAAACAGATGTTTTACCACTAAAAAAATACTGGTTAGATGGATTGATTTCATTTTCAAAATCGAACAGCTTCTTAATAGCGGGCAGCACATACAAAGGTTTAAATCTTTATTGTGCAGAAACAAAGTGGGAACACATTAATGGAGTGGCAATATATCACAACAATAAATTACTTCACGATCTAATAAAATCTGTAAAAATTTATTTAATTAAAAAAATTGCAGAAAAAAGAATGCGAGCAAATAATATGGGAGAAAAGTCATGGAATTCGGTCAGCAAACCTAGTCAAGTTCAGGACTGGTTTAAAAAGCAAAATAATAATAAAAGAAGAAACTCTTTAATTATGAATTATGATGTAGCAATCTACAAGTATTGCAAAGAAATAGGTCCAGACCTTTTTTCGGCGGAGAATACAAAAAATAAAATTATGGATACCGATATTGTTTTAGATTTATCGTTATCAGTGGATAAAAAAACTTCTATCACGGATGTCAAAAAAAAGTTTCCTAAAGGTTTAATATGCCACAAAAAATAACAGCAACAAGGACAGACCAGTTAGGAATGCAAGTATATTCAAGAATATACGCAATGGCTTATTGCCAATTAAACAATTTAGATTACATACATACCCCATTACCAAAAAAATATTCGCACTTTGAAGACTTTTTTAACTTGGGTTTCGACAAGCGCTCGCGAAAACAGAACGAACAAGGAGTTTTAGATATAGGCGAATCGGTTATACCATCTTTTTTAGCAAGAAATTCTGGAACCTTCCGATCTATAAAATTTGATAAAACCTTTTTAGCGAAATTAAGATATAAATACTATATGGGAGAAAAAGAAAACTCAAAAAGCTTCTCTTCAGCAAAAGGTATTAAGGCATGTATACATATACGAAAGTGCACAAAAGAAAGAAGCAAAAAAAACCCACGTAAAAAACATTTAATAACTAAGTCTGGAGTAACCGAAAGGGCCCAAGAGAAAGCCATGTGGGGCATCAGAGAGCCCCCGCCTGCTTTTATGCCTGCATGCTTTAGGAAGTTAAATAAAATTCAGGCAGATAGAATCAATGTAAACATCTACTCAAATGAAGAGCTCGACTTAGATTTCAGCGATGAACTATTTCAAGATCCAAAGTTTCGAATATGCACTCATTATGACACAAAAATTGAACATGTAATACACGATCTAATATCTTGTGATATTTTATTCAGATACGGAGTATCTTCTTTTAGTGGAATTTGTAGTATATATAATAGGAACCTTTCTGTTTTTGCTCTACCTCCAGGAAAAAGATATTTATCAAATTCTTATATCAGTGATAATTGCTGCTACATGCAAGCCCCCATAAAATTTGAAGAGCTGCCAACATTCGACGAGATTGCTTTAGAGAATTTCTTGTGTAATCAAGTATAATGTTAAATACAAAACAAAAAAACGCTATAGAAAATCTTTTAATCATAGCAGATTATATAAAAGAACATTCTATTTATAGTGGGGAAATGAAAACAATCATTGATAAGTCAATGGAGCATGCAGAACAACTTATAGGCAGACAGGTAAACTCAAAAGAAGAGAATGACTCTAAAGATTCTGTGGCAAAAATTATTTTAGACAAGTTTAATTCGGATAATCCTTGACAAAATACGGGTCTCATGATACGATATGTATCATATGATTCCTTTATTTAAATCTCATTATAGTATTGGCAAAAGTATTCTTAGGCTAGGCGGAGGACAAGGTATATTCGACATAGCAAAAGATTTAAGTTTAAAAAAAGTAGTATTAGTAGAGGATAGTCTAACAGGATTTCTTGAAACCTCAAAAGTCAGCAAGGAGTATAAAATAGACTTCATATTTGGGTTAAGAATCTCCTTGTGCGAATCAGATCTTTCAGCAGAAACAAATGATTGTCATAAAATTATAGTTTTTGCCAAAAACGGAGAAGGCTGCAAGCTATTAAATAAGATTTATACAAAAGCTTTCTCTAGCGAGAACCAAAGTATTTTAATCAAAGATCTAAAAAAATTATGGAATGAAAAATTGTTAAAACTCTCAATCCCCTTTTATGATTCTTTTATTTTTAATAATACATTATTATTTTCAAAATGTATGCCCTCTTTTAATTTTACAGAACCAACTTTTTTCTTAGAAGAAAACGGGTTACCATTTGATAACATTATTAAAGAAGAAGTTAAAGAATTTTGCAAAAAACAAAACATGAAAACAGAAAATACTAAAACAATTTACTACACAAAAAGAGAAGACTTCTCAGCTTTTCAAACTTATAAACTAATATGCAATAGGTCAGGCTGGAGAGCGAAGTCAACTTCGCTAGAATGCCCAAATCTAGATCACTTCGGGAGCCAAGATTTCTGTATAGAAAGCTTCAAACTTGCAACTTCATAAAAAAATGAACAATAACTTATTAAGATTTAATTCTCAACAAAAATATATTATTTTTGATTACGAAACCTGCAATCTAAATCTTTGCAGTACAGAAAATAAACCTTGGCAACTTTCGTTTATTGTGGCTTCTAATAATAAAATTTATGAAACTCATGATTACTATTTACGTTGGGAAGATTTAAATATATCCAAAGATGCCGCGAAGATTACTGGTTTCTCAAAATCAAAATACGATAAGCTTGCTGTGTGCCCCAGAAAAGCATTAGATCATTTTGAATCCTTCTTGTACAATAAGGATTATATTCCAGTAGGTCACAATATACTAGGCTTCGATGTATACATTCACAATATACATAGAAAGCTCTTAAACAAGAAGTCAGATTATAGCTATATTAATAGAGCTATAGATACAAATTGCCTAGCAAAAGGAATTGCTAAACAATTAACCAAACCTCAAGGCAAAAGTACAATTGCTTGGCAGTATAGCTTAAATCAAATAATAGAGAGAGGATTGAAAACAAGCTTGCAAATGTGTGCAAAAAAATACAAAATAGATTTTGACCCAACGAAGCTTCATGATGCCCTGTATGATATTAAAATTAATCATCAAGTACTTAACAAGCAGTTATGGGAGGTAGAGGTATGAGCTTTCTTGAGGAATTTGAAACGTATAAGGATTTCTCTCCTCCTGGAGTACGTTTGCCAGAAATCATAATTGAAAAAGAGAGGTATAAATCTTTAGGCCTTAAAGAAGACTCAACCAATTTTCAATTCCTAACTTCATTATGCTCAGTAGGCTTAAAGGATAAAGTTATAGATACCAATAAGCTTAAATCATATAAAGCAAGAGTGAAGGACGAACTATTAATTCTTAAAGATTTAGGTTTTATTGATTATATTTTACTTAACTGGGATGTTCTTAACTTCTGTCATGAAAATGATATACCTACTGGTCCAGGAAGGGGCTCTGCAGCAGGCAGCTTGGTTTTATATTTAATAGGAGTAACACAAGTAGATCCAATAAAAAATGACTTGTTTTTCGAGAGATTTGTATCAAAAAGCAGAGCAAAGAAAACTGAGCATAATGGAGTTACCTATTTAGATGGAAGCTTATTAGCAGATGTAGATAATGATATCGCTTACGAACATAGACAAACAGTAATTAAATATATTGAAAAGAAATACCCAGGTAGGACATGTAAAATCCTAACACTAAACACCTTAAGCTCTAAATTATGCGTCAAGGAGTGTGGCAAGCTGGTTGGTAATTTAACAGAGCAAGAGGTAAATGAAGTAAGTGATTTTATTCCTAAAAAATTTGGTAAAGTTATGCCAATAGACGAATCAATAATTGAAAGTGAAAAATTTAAAGATTGGTCAGAAAAAAATAATAAAATTATTAGTATAGCTAGGAAAATTCAAGGCTTAAATAAAAATACTGGAGTACATCCAAGTGGAATAGCAATATCCCATCAAAAGCTTGAAGATATTTGCCCACTTCAGACTAATGCAGATGGTGATGTAATAAGTGGTTATGATATGAATTGGGTAGCAGAACTGACAGTTAAGTTTGATATACTTGGATTAAGAACTTTAAGCGTAATATATAATACTTGTAAGTCTCTAGGAATTAACCCTCAAGATATCAAAACCAATGATCAAATTATTTATGATAGCTTGCAAGACCTTATTTCCCCACAAGGAATTTTTCAAATTGAAGCTGACACAGACTTTAGGGTATGCAAGAAAATTAAGCCAAGGAACCTCGAAGAGCTTAGTGCGGTTATTGCTATAGCAAGACCTGGAGCGCTTGACTTTTTGAGTAACTATACTGAGTATAGGGAGACAGGACAAAGCCAAAGCGTACACGAACTGTTCGATGAAATTCTTCAAACAACAGCAGGAATACCCTTGTACCAAGAGCAGCTTATGCAAATGGCTGTAAGGATAGGTTTTACTTTGGATGAATCAGAGCAGTTGCGTAGAATTGTAGGCAAGAAAAAGACGGAGTTAATGCCAGAATGGCAAGAAAAAATTAAAGATAAGATCAAAGAAAACAATTTGCCCACAGAAGCGGGAGAAATTCTTTGGAGGGTAGCAGAAGATAGCGCAAATTATTCATTTAATAAGTCTCATAGCATTAGTTATGCAATTCTTTCTGCATGGACAGTGTATTTAAAATTCAAACACCCCCAAGAGTTTTTCTTGTCCTTGCTTAAAATGACTAAATTTGAACCATCCCCTCAAGAAGAAATTAATAAAATTAGTCAAGAGCTATCTAGATTTCAATTTTCCTTACTTCCGCCTGATTTAGCTAGATCTGATATAGACTTTTCTATCGAAGGAAAAGATATTAGATTTGGATTAAACAGCATAAAAGGAGTTAGCGAGAAATCTTTCAAATCCTTGCAAAGTTTCCGAGACTCAGATACTCCAAACAAGTATGATATTTTTATTGCAGCAAAACAAGCTGGCCTAAATATAGGAGCGCTTTCATCTTTGATTCAGGCAGGAGCTCTATCTAGTTATAAAACAAATAGATCTCTATTGGTTTTAGAAGCTCAGTCATTTAACTTATTAACAGAAAGAGAGAAGCGAAACTTTTATCAATTAGGAGAAAAATATAATTTTAGTTTACTTAAGGCTATTTCAGATGCAAAAAAAGGAATACTTATGTCGGACGACGGCAAGAGACTGATGACAGAAAAGCGTTTTCAGACATTTAAGAAAAAGTTTGATTCTTATAAAAAAATCTATGACAAGAATAAGTCTCACGAATTATTTGCAAATTGGTATTTTGAGAATAAACTATTAGGATACTCATATACGTGCAAGCTAAACTCAATATTTAAGTCCAATAACCATACCATAAAAGATACTCAAGATTTTAGAGAGTTAGCTAAAGACCAGTCAGATGTATTTGTTGGAACTGTTTTTGATATTATTAAAAGAAAATCCAGAAACGGAAATGAATATATTAAAGCTACTATTATAGACGAAGTAGGATCAATGGATATTATGATGGGTGACTTTGGCAACAGAAAAGCTTTATCAAAATATACGGAATCAGGAGGAATCATTCCTCAAAAAGGAAACATTATAACAACAACAGGTAGAAAAGGAGACGACATTTTATTCGCAAACAATATAAATATACTAGATCACAAAATTTATATGAAACTCAGTGATATAGATTAGTGTATCTCATTATGAATATGGAACTTAAACCCAACTTTACACCACGAGCACAAGAAGTTATTGCGGCTTCAAGAAAGCTAGCATTAAACTACAATAAAAGAGTGGTCAACGAAGATCATCTATTTCTAGCTCTAGCTAAAGTAGATACCCAATCACTAGAAACTCTTTTTTCAGCATTTGAAATAGAAAGAAAAGACCTTATACTTTTTATATCCAAAAAGCTTAAAAAAAATACAACAGCGCCAACAAAGAAAAATTATTTTTCAGGAGAATTCAAATCAATACTAGGGGGAGCGGTCTTAGAAGCCGAAAAGCATGAGCATGACTACATAGGGGTACAACATATACTACTTTCAGTCTTCAAGAAGCAAGATAATACAATCTGCCTTTTCTTTATAGAAAATGGAATAAGTGTAGAGTCTTGCATATTAACAATTAGATCTCAATTTCTAATTGCTTCTTCCTCTGAAACTTTAGAGTCTAGCAGGCTTTCTGCAGAATCAAATTATGTTCCTAAAATAGAAGAAGAATACAAAGAAGGATTAAAGTCTAACTATTTTCACTGCATGAACACAAAAGCAATGCAAGGAAAATATGACGAAGTTATCGGTCGAGACCAAGAAATAAAAGATATATCAGAAGTATTATGCAGAAGAAACAAAAACAATCCCATACTCCTAGGAGATGCGGGGGTTGGAAAAACCGCAGTCATAGAAGCTTTATCTCAAAAAATAACAGAAGGGTCTGTAACAGAATTTTTATATAAAAAAAGAATTTATTCTCTAGATATGGCAAGCATGATTGCTGGTACAAAATACAGGGGTCAGTTTGAAGAAAGATTAAAAAACACCATGGAAGAAATCCAGAAAGATAAAGACGCGATTATTTTTATAGACGAAATTCACTCAATCGTAGGTGCGGGAAGCGCAGAGGGAACAATGGATGCGGCCAATATACTAAAACCAATGCTTGCAAGGGGAGACATTATGTGCATAGGGGCAACGACACAAGAAGAATACAGAAAAACTATACTAAAAGATGGAGCATTAGATAGAAGGTTTCAACCTATTCACGTTAAAGAGCCGAGTCCTGAAGAATGCAAAAAAATATTAAACGGTCTTAAAGAAAAATATGAATCGTTTCACCAAGTTGAATACGAAGAAGACGTTGTTGAAAACTCAATCAAACTGTCTTCAAGGTTTATTCTGGACAGACAGCTTCCAGATAAAGCAATAGATCTACTGGATCAGGCTGGATCTAAAGCTAAAATTTTAGCATTTAAGCGTCCAGAGAAAGCATTGGAAATAGAAGAAGAGTTAAACAGTCTTTACGAAATGGAGTCTACTTCGAGCGAACCCAATGTAATTATGAAGAAAAGAGATTCTTTAATGAAAAATTATCAAAACATAATTGAAGATTGGGCAGAAGAATCAACTACAAAGAAAATTTTTGTAACAAATAAAGAATTATTTCAGGTAGTTTCACAGAAAACTGGAGTACCCATCGAAGATATCTCAAGTTCTGATACAGATAAATTCCTAAATCTAGAAAACTCCTTAAAAAATGTAATTATAGGTCAAGACTCAGCAATTGAATGTATTTCAGAAACACTCATCAGAAACAAAGCGGGTTTAAGAGATGAACAAAAACCTATAGGTAGTTTTTTATTCTTAGGTAGTAGTGGCGTGGGCAAAACTTATCTAGCAAAACAGGTAGCTAGCTTAGCATTTGGAGATTCTAACGACTTAATACATATAGACATGTCTGAGTTTTCAGAACAAGCTTCAACAGCTAAATTCGTAGGGGCATCGCCAGGATATATAGGTTTTGAGTCTTCTGGAGCAATTACAGAAAGGGTAAGAAAGAAACCTTATTCAGTTTTATTATTTGATGAGGTAGAGAAAGCGCATGAAGATGTAACAAATCTGTTACTACAGATACTGGAAGAAGGTAGGTTAACAGATAGTTCGGGCAAAACAATTTCATTCAGAAATGTGATCGTAATCATAACGGGAAATATTGGCTCAAACTTCATGCAGAAGAATACCTCAGTAGGATTTATGCCTTCAAATTCAGAAGAAGATATCAATGAAAAGGTTATTGCAGAAGCAAGAAAAAAGCTAAAACCAGAACTTATTAACAGGATAGAGTCTATAATTAATTTTAAAAATTTCGAAGAATCTCATTTGAAAAAAATCTCTGCACTAGAATTAGAAAAAAGCATGGCAAGGATAGAGGGTTCTTTGGATAAAATCAATATAAAACCTTCAGTTTTTTCTTATATTTCTAAAAAAGCACTTGAGCTTAATGACGGAGCAAGGCCAATCAAAAATATAATTAAAAAAGAAATAGAAAATCCCTTGGCAAAATTAATTCTTGAAAACAAATCTTACGAATCTAAAACACTAAATATATCCGTAGTAAAAAATTGCATAAAAGTTTTATTGACTTAGCATGCATATAGGTGTACTATATTTATAGTTCTTTAATAGTTTATGGGGGTGTTCTGGATTCGACTGAAGTTGAATTCTAACGCCGCAAGAGGGAGATTGCACTACGGCTCCCCTATCAATGTGCAAAAGCTTTACATGGCGCTAAAAAACATGTTAGAGCTCTCGGCTTCAAAAACCGTATCGCTGCAAAGCGCTTCGGTGGTAAGAGCCGCAAGCTCGCCCTAGCAGCATAGGCTGTTAGCCTCTTACTTCTTGACGCAGATAGAGAGGCAAAGAGGTCATCGATCTGCAAAACAGAAAAAGTTTATCTGTATCAAAAACTGCAAATAATTGAAACAGAGGGTTGGATGTTAATATCAAAACCATAAAAAAAATTAACTATACTTGTAGACGTGTTAGCTTGAAGGCTATCAGGACGCGGGTTCAACTCCCGCCACCTCCACCATTTTAAATCATAAAACACAAACAAGTGGTATATATAATATGAAAATATTACTTACTATAATTTTTATTGCCGTATCAAGCTTTGCAGGCGCAACCGCACCGACTCTCTTCTTCCAAGATGGTAGATCCTTGGAAGCTAACATCATTGAAGCAAATTTTACACATGCCTTAATTGAAAGACAAAAAGACTTACAACGCTTTAGGATTGCAATCAATTCCTTAACAGAAGACAATCAAGCGTTTATAAAAAATAATTTTGCGCCCAGTCACCAAGCTTTACCTAAATTCAAAAAACCCTTAAGCGAAAAAGATTTACTCAGTCACTCTAGATATATAGATACTTTAATTGAAACAAAACTTAGATCATATAATTTACGATCAAACAAAGAAGCAGAAGACGAAGTCTTTTTGCGAAGAGCCTATCTTAAGATTATAGGCAGAATACCTTCCCTTCCAGAAGTTAAATGGTTTGAAGAAAATAGAAGCAAAAACAAAAGGCAAGAGCTAATAGACTCACTTTTAGGTAGCGAGGGTTATGTAAGTCATTGGTTTAATTTTTGGGCAGACATCTTAAGGGTAAAAGACAGGTTAAATAATAGAGTTTCAGGTATACCTTATAAAAATTATGTCAAGCAATTTATATCTAATAATCAACCTTATGATGCATGGGTAAGAGAAATGCTTTCTTCTTCTGGCCCTCTATGGGAAGAAGGTAGTGAAGGAGTAAGTTATTTTGCAAGAGATGTGAATATGCCTCTTGATAACATGTCAAATACTGTTAGAATTTTCCTAGGAACAAGTTTAGAATGTGCGCAATGCCATGATCACCCTTTTGATAGGTGGACACAAAAACAGTTTTACGAAATGGCCGCATTCACAAGTGGGTCAACGAATCTTAGAAGAAGAAACGTGCCAAATTTAGGTAAATTCAATCAATTAGTCCGTGAAGAGCAGAGAAGATTAGAGCAAGAAGGAGATCCAAATAAATCCAGAAGATTAAGGGACGCATCAAGGTCAGTGCAAGATATCCTGCAAACAGGACTAGATAGCTTGGGTTCGGGAAAAATTAATTTACCGAAAGATTATCAATATGAAAACGCAAAACCAAATGAGCAGCTATCAGGCAAAACTATTTTTGGGCTAGATGTAGATATTAAAACTAAAGCTCCAGGATCAGGCACTAGAGAAATCTACGCAAACTGGTTGGCTTCAGAATCTAACCCTAGATTTACAGCGGTAATAGTTAATAGACTATGGAAAGAAGTTTTTGGATTAGCATTAATTGAGCCGCTAGACAATATGTTTGATGATACGATACCCACGGATATAAAACTACAGCTACATCTTGAGAAAGTTATGGTTGCATTAGATTATGATTTAAAAGAATTTTTAAGAATATTATATAATACAAAAACTTTCCAGAGAGCTTCTGTTGTTAGAGATGTTATACCTCGAGACGAAAAAGATACAGTCATGCCTGTAGAAGTAAAGTGGATTATAGCGGGACCAAATACTGAAAAACAATCTCAAAATGCTGCCCCATTTTTCTACCAAGGACCTTTAGTCGAAAGGATGAGTGGAGAACAAGTTTGGGATTCTTTAGTTAATTTAACTTTTAATAATATAGATTCAAGAAAATTACAACAGAACACAAAAGGATACGAAGACTTTGATAGATTCTCAAGCATGACTGGAGAAGAGCTTTTTGAAAATATTATGAATAAACTTAATGGTAAAGAAAATGCAGGCCCCAAAATGGCGGCAAAATTTACAGAACCAATTAATACAGAATGCCCTATAAAACCAGGCAGGGAAATTGACCCAACCTTATTAGCGTTAAATGAAGATGGTCAGACAGTAGCGTTTTGTTGTGAATCTTGCGTAGACAAATTTAAATCTCAACAAAAACAAAGAAAAGACGACTATAAACAAAACTATACCAAAGACAGGAATTCAGTTAGAGCATCCGAACTTAGCTCTCCAGCGCCCATAGGACACCTTATAAGAGAGTTTGGAGGTTCAGATAGAGAACAGATAGAAAACTCTCACAAACAAGCTTCAGCAACTCAAGTGCTTAATTTATTAAATGGCTTCGTCGAAACAAGATTATTAAAAAACAAAAATTCAGAGATAGTAAAACAAATTCAATCACAAAATAATCTAGAGGACAAAGTTCAGGTTGCATTCAAGTCAATCCTAAACAGAGAGGCCTCAATATCAGAATTAAAATTATTTAAATCGTCACTTAAACAGGGTAAAGAGGTATATAAAGAGATAGTATGGACGCTGGTAAACAGTCACGAATTTATATTTATTAAATAAAAAAAGAAAAAAAATGAACATAAACGAATTAGGAAGAAGAGAATTTATAGCCCAAGCAGCGAAAAGTTGTTTAGGAGTAGGCTTAATGCCAATGGCGGGAGCTTATATACATAATAGCGTTCAAGCTCTACAACCAGGGGTGAGGCCAGCAACAGCTCGGCACGTTATATATTTAAATATGGCAGGAGCAATGTCGCACCTAGATACCTTTGGCCCAAAACCAGATGCTCCAGACATTCAAGGTCCGACAAAATCAATAGCAACTACAGCAGATGGAATCCTATTGTCGGAAAACTTGCCGAAGACTGCTCAGTTTATGCATAAAGCTTCTGTTATTAAAACCATGGTATCCAGTCAGGGAGCGCACGAACAAGCTAGCTATCTTATGCACACTAGTTATCTTAAAAGAGGTACAATTGTACACCCGACTTTTGGAAGTTGGGTTTCAAAACTGGCAGGCTCAATCAACACTACCATACCTTCAAATATTAAAATCGGAGGAGGTGGAGGAGGAGCGGGCTTTCTTGAATCAAAATATGGCGCTCTACCAATAAACAATCCTCGCTCTGGTCTAGCCAATAGCAAAATGGCTTCTTATTTAGATTTAGAAACCTTTCAAGGCAGAATTTCTTTAGCCGAGAAATTAAATCAAAACTTTTCTACAGATTTTCAATTAAAACAAGTAAGAGCTTACTCTGATTTATACAGGGATGCAGTTAAGCTAATGAATAGCGATGACTTAAATGCTTTTGATATAACTAAAGAGCCTCAGCAAACAAGTGAACTTTATGGTTCTACTAATTTTGGTCAAGGTTGTCTTTTAGCAAGAAGGTTGGTTGAAAATGGTGTTCGTTACGTTGAAGTTACAAGAGGTGGGTGGGATACACACGATAATAACTTTGAAAGAGTTGCGGCAAATTGCGCGGATATTGATCAAGCTTTAAGCGGCTTGCTTTATGATTTAGATAGACGAGGCCTTTTAAGCGAAACGCTTGTAGTGTTGACTTCTGAATTCGGAAGAACCCCTAATATCAACGGTAGAGACGGAAGAGATCATTGGCCATATTGCTTTACGGCTTTTATGGCGGGCGGAGGAATTAAAGAAGGTTTCTCTTACGGAGAAAGCGATAAGACGGGTCGAAGCCCAGTAGAAGGAAAAGGAATTAAGCCAGAAGATTTAAATGCGACCATAGCATATGCCCTAGGATTATCAATAAATAGTCAGCAGTACTCCCCTTCAGGAAGACCTTTTACAATAGCAAATAAGGGAGAGCCTTTATTTGATGTTATTTCTTAATTTGTAATACTTATATAAGCCTACCGCCAACAAGATAACAATTAATACAGGAACAGTATTGTGCTCAGGGTGATGGCAGGCAGAAGTAAAACAGTCTATTAAATTATTCATTCGGGGCGTTTTCCTAAAGGTTTACCATCTTGGCCAATTTGTCCGTCTCTAATTTTTGTAGCAGAGACTTCTTGCAATTCTTTGCTTAGTTCCAATTGTTCAATATTGTAACCAACACCCCTTCCATAAAATACATCCATGATATTTGGAAGCTCTACGACTTTAATTTTATTTCCAAACTCGATGCAAGCAGAATGTATTTCTTTTTTCACTTTTTCAAAATCGTAGGGATTACTATCATCAATTCCGCCAACATCCCTCAATGCAATGCAACATTGACCTGTTCTTTTTATGGCTTCAGCAACAAGGCTTTTGTGTCCAATGTGAAATGGTTGGTATCTACCTATTAATAGTGCGGTAGGCGCCTGATTATCCCACGCTTCGCTTTCGTTTAATTTTTTAATAACTTTGGTGACCCACTCTTCTGGAGTTCCATCAGTAAGCCTTACATCATAATTCATAGGCTTTTCAAACAATTTGTTGGTGTCTTCATATCTACCCTCCAAGATTCTATCTACCCAAATAACAAAATCTGCATTAAAAGCCTCTCTTGTTTCTTGAGTTGGACAGATAAAGTCTGCGATAACATAAGACCCTCCCATTTTCGCCCAATCACAAAGTTTACCCATTCTCTTGGCGTGAGATAATCTATCTTCAGGAGAAAAACCAAGTTCAGAATATATATCCTGTCTAACAGCATCGGCATTAAACCATGCAGCTTGCAATTTTGAAACAAGTTTTTCGGCTAAGGTTGTCTTACCAGAACCTGGCAGACCCATAATTAATATTTTTCTTTTCGTCATAACTCTATTATACACTTTTATTTTTTTATCCTTGACTTATTTTTTTAAAAATAGTAATATATACTTATATCAAATGAATTTACTAGAAAACACAAAAACATATTTAGTAGGACACATGCAATATCTTAGCGGAAGAAATTGGCGCGAAGAAATAACAGAGCAATTAAGCTCCTTAAATATAACATGCTTTGATCCATACAAAAAACCATTCATGAAAGATGTTGAAGAAGACGAAGCCTCTAGGCTTGAAATGGAAACATGGATGAAGACCAAACAGTATGATCGGGTTACGGATAGAATGAAAACCGTAAGAGCATACGACCTAAACTTAGTTGATCGTTCAGATTTTATTATTGCCCATCTTGTTCCAGATGTAGCTTCGTGGGGCAGCGCAGAAGAAATAGTTACAGCAGTACGAATGAAAAAACCTATTTTTATTAGCATGGAAGGTGGAAAGTCAAAGACACCTTTATGGATGCTAGGAATGCTACCTCATAAATATATTTATAATAGTCTTGACGAAGTAGTAGAAATGTTGTATGCTATAGACAATGGAAACAAACCGATAGATTCAGATAGGTGGAGATTACTACAGAAACAATTCAGATAATATAGAAAACAATGACACTAGATTTAATATTATTCATAATTTTTAGTTACTTATTTTACCAAGTTATAGAAAAAGGAAGATTTTAATATGAGCGAAGACAAAAACAATAAAAATAAAAACCCCCTAGAGGGAGCAACAAGAATGGGAGATTCTTTTACTCCTACTCCAGATCAACTTAACGCCTTATTGGGAGACGCAATGGGAGCTCAAAGAGCGGCCTTGCCAACTCAACAATACCTACAGTCAATATTTAATCAGTATGTAGGATTAAGAGAGCAAAGTTTGGCAGACTTATCCATGCTCTTGCAACATGGAGTTGGAGTTGGAGATCATGCTGATGTGGGAGCAACAATCAAACAGAAAATTGAAGAAGCTGAGAAATACGACTCTTTAGTTTCTGCAATGGACAAGTGGTTTGCAGCAGGGCAAGCAGCGGAACAGTTTAAACAAGCAAAACAAGAGTGAGGGGCAAGGCATGCAAGAGGTTGAAAACTTTATTTAACCCAAAAGAAGGAGACGAAACAAGCAAAAAAGCTTATCGACTAGCAAAAAAACAATACAAATCATTTAACGAAGACGAAAAAAAATCATTTATTAAAAATCTAGAAATTATTCACAATTCAAAACAATAAAAATTATGGAAAACGAAAATAATCAAACAAACGATTGGAAAGAACGCGAAATTGGAGCTCTCTGGAGGCGCAGTGGCAAAAGCCAAAAGTATCTATCTGGATACATCAGAACTGGAGATGAGTTAGACCCTCAAGAAGTTAGGCTAGTAGTATTTAGCAATAAGTACAAAAGCGAAAACGAAAAAGCTCCAGATTTTGTAGTCTACAGGTCTGAACCTGCACAAAAACAAGAAACAGTTGAAGCAAGCTCTTCAAACAAAGCTCCAGCAAAAGCTGCAGAAGATGACCTAGAGCAAGAGTTAGAAGAATTATTAAAATAATTCAAAGAAATCTAGAAAATCTTTTTTTTCTGTGTAATATTGTTTAACTACATTTAAACATTTAACTTTATATATTATGGCAGGCAGAGATTTCGACATTCATCCATCAGGCGTTTTTGGCGCAAATTATTCAGTATTACCTAGCATGGTATCCTTTACTCCAACAGAAGATGGAATATTTTTACCTCTATCAAAGCTAGTGGGCCAATCTGGAGCGCCAACTGACCACGAGCTTACTCAAGCAGAAGCAGCAGCAGACCACAGAAAAGTAGCTTGGGGCGTACTCGAAGCATATTATGCTCATATGTCAGAATTGGATGTTGATACAGCAATAGATAACTTTACTGTTACTAGAGGAGCTTTATCTTTTACTGGAGAAGCATCAAGTCGTAGAACTTATACCATTAGCTTTCAATATGGTGTGGGTTCTATGGATATTGGTGACGAGATCCGTAATCCTTAATGGAAGTCGAATACGGGCTAATTACTAGCTCGGCGGTACCAGAACAGCTGAGAGCGTCTAAATCCTTTATGGAGGTAGACAAAAATCAGTGGTATGACTTGGTTGATTATGCAAAAAATCTCGAACCAACCAAAGAGTCTGAAAAAGTCATGGTTTTAGTTGTTGCTCATGGAACTCCTGAAGAAGAAGCAGAAGAAAAAAAACGTCTCGAAGCAGAGGCTGCAGAAATAGCAAGACTAAAAGCCGAAGAACAAAAAAGCATTCAAGAAAAACAATCTCAACAAGAACAAATTGAAGCGGAGGAGAGGGAACAAGCTCGACTCAGGGCTCGATCAAAAGAAATACTCAATGCCTTATACGGAAGATAAGCAGTCGGTAATAAACAAAACTAATTTCATCATTAAAGCATGCAAGCTTTTAAAAACCGAGTTGCACTGTGATTTTATAGAAGAACCTGTATTTCACTGTATTATATATAATACAAGAGGTGACATGGCAAGTATATCACAAGATCATAATTTATTTGAAGCTGCAAAATATGCCCCCGAGTGGTCAGAATCAATGAAGAATTGGGCAAAAGAAGAAGGTTTTTCTGAATCGCAGATTAAAACTCAAAACCTTATGCATACAGCAACCTTAAATGAAATCTGCGCGCTTTTAACATGATCGAAAAAGGAAAAAATTTACAGTTTTATTCTTGGGTAAGGCAAGGTGAATCAATTACTGTCGTAGGAACAAGGCTTCCAGAAAAACCTTTGACATTTTCTTTCTTTTTGGGCAAAGAAGAGTTAAAAGATGCAGATAGCTCAATTATCACAGAATTTGTAACAGAATTAAAAGAATCGATGTCAAAACCTAAAAGTAAAAATACAAAAAACAGCCCCAAGAAAGCCGCAAGAAGACCAAGAAGGGCGCCAAGAAGACGTTAATGATTGACAACTATAACCAGATGTGGTATTATTTTTTTTGTGGCAGACCAAAAAGATATAGATAAAACATATTTAATTATGGCTAAAGCTTGGGCAAATCTATCAAAAGCCCAAAGAAAAAAAGTGGGATGCTTAATTGTTAAAGATGGGGGTATAATTTCAGATGGTTTTAACGGAACCCCTTCTGGGTTTGATAACTCTTGCGAAAGCAGAAAAAATTTATTTTTAGTCACCAAGCCAGAAGTTTTACATGCAGAAAGTAACGCAATAACCAAGCTAGCTAAGTCAACCCAATCTAGCTTAGGGGCAACAATGTATATCACAATAAACCCATGTGTTGAATGTGCTAAATTAATAATTCAGTCAGGAATAACTAGAGTCGTTTATAAAGATTTTTATAAGGATTATAAAGGAATAGATCTACTTAAAAAAGCAAAAATTAAAATAGAAAACATATGAAAGTAAAGTTTAAAAAAACAGAACACTTCGCAAAAGCTCCAACTAAAGCGCATCAAGATGATGCGGGTTTCGATTTGTACGCGTTAAGCAAGCAAGAACCAGTGTTTAATAGCGTGGGGCTTTATATTGAATACGGCACGGGTATTTGTTTTCAGATCCCAAAGGGTTATGTAGGTTTATTATTTCCTCGCTCAAGCATTAGTGATACTAGGCATAATTTAAGAAACTCTGTAGGAGTAATTGATTCTGGATATAGGGGAGAAGTAAAGTTTAGATTTTCTGAAGACAATACTTCTTCAGGTTATTCCGAAGGAGATAAGATTGGGCAAGTCGTTTTTATAAAGTTGCCCAAAATAGAGCTAGAAGAATCGTTTAATCTTTCAGATTCAAGCAGAAGCGAAGGAGGCTTTGGGTCTTCAGGAAAATAAAGCTTGACTTTTTAACATAAAAACAGTATATTATATAAATCATAATGACATACCAAAACAAATTTGACAAAAGTGGAGAATGTGCAGCTCAAGGAGAGAGCGCAGAAGAACTATTTAGCCAGCTTTCTACAAAAAGAAACTACAAAGTGCGGAAAGCAGATAGAAAACAAAATATATACGACCACATAGACTACTATTTAACAGGAGTCAATAAAGAAAGCAATAAAGATCAAACAATTACCGTAGACGTTAAAGCTCAAAAGAAGACAAGTCGAAAAGATTCTTCGTTTAACGATTCTTGGGTCTGGGTAGAGATTAAAAACGTACAAGGTAGAGATGGGTGGCTGTATGGAAAGTCAAATTTTATAGCATTTGAACAAAAAGAGTACTTTTTATTGGTGCCAAGAAAGACCCTAATAGAAGTTGTTCTTTCAAACGTAAGGTTTGACCTAGACTATGTCCAAAGAGCTTCTCAAGCTAAATATAGAATTTATCAAAGGCCAGGAAGAAGGGATCAAATTACACAAATTAAAGTTCAAGACTTGCTTGAACTTAAAAACTCAACAAAATGGAAAAAATAATATGAGCATCAATACAGAATACGTTTATGTAGTAACTCGCAATAAAAGACGAGTAGAGCCAGTAAGTTATAAAACTATATCAGAAGCTCAAGAAAGAGCAGCAGGTCTGGTAGAGACTCTGAAAAAGTGGAAGGATCCAGACTACAACAAGGTTTCAATAACAAAAACTAAACATCCTCACACAATCACCTAATAAATTAGTCATGATAAATTATCTTTTAAATAAATTTATGCCAATTTTAATTATAAGCTTTATGCTTTTTGTAAACTTTGGATTTTATAGGATTGAGCCGTATGTAATATTAGGATTAGTATATTTTATTACTCACTTCAACTACAAAGTTGGTTACTCGATGGGAATTTGTGAAGCAAAAGGAATAAACTTGAAGTAAAAAAGTGTATATCACTACATGCCATCAAACAACAAAAAAACCTTCAAAATACCGCAGCTCGAACAAACAATAAAAGTTAACTGTCTTAAGTTAGATGAAAAACAATTATCTTTTTTAGAAAAATCTTTATCCGAAGATACAAAGGTTATGATAATTGCAGGTCCTGCAGGAACAAGCAAGACTTACATGTCTGTTTATTCAGCAATGAGATTGTTATCTGCAGATCCTAAAAAAGATTTAATCTATATTAGGACCGTAATTGAAAGTGCTGACAAAGGAATGGGTGCGCTACCAGGAGATCTAGATGAAAAATTTAATCCATACATACTCCCACTACTAGATAAACTTGAAGAAGTTTTGCCGAAAAATTCTACATTAAAGAGGGACTTATTAGACAAGGGAAGAGTTTCAGCGCTACCTGTAAATTTCTTAAGAGGCGCAAGCTGGAATAATAAAATTATAGTTGCTGACGAAGCACAAAACTTTTCTTTCAAAGAGTTAACGACACTCATTACTAGAATAGGAGAAAATTGCACTTTATTTATATGCGGAGACCCAATGCAAAGCGATATTAACGGCAAGAGCGGTTTCGGAGATTTGATTAACATTTTTAATGACGATGAAAGTCAGCAAAAAGGCATTCACAGCTTCTTTTTTAATCATTCTGACATAAAGAGGAGTAAAATATTAAAATTTATAATACAAAAAATACAAAATTATGGGCGCTGAATATAGAACCAAGTACTCAGAAAACATCTATGACAGAAACTGGGGCAAAAATGGAGCTATGTTTATCTCTAATCTTGTAAGAGCTTCTATTTTTAACGAGTTTGAATTAGTCAAGCAAGGTTTTTCTCCAACCGCCTCCTTTGATGTATCGTTTCCACATGCCTTAGTTGGCGTCAACGTAAATGGCCAAGATTATTTTGCCTATAAAGAGGGTGTACGCGATCAACAAATAAAATATAAAGCAAAAGACGCCATGAAAGAAATAGTCACTTTCTTAAAGCGAAAAAAAA
>Ga0098049_1000188_pt1 | contig 25208 bp, 19 predicted proteins | sample 13BtaG_FD_92582 | JGI IMG/M metagenome (GOLD analysis project Ga0098049, IMG submission 92582) | Marine viral communities from the Subarctic Pacific Ocean - 13B_ETSP_OMZ_AT15268_CsCl metaG | ecosystem: Environmental > Aquatic > Marine > Oceanic | place: Subarctic Pacific Ocean | collected...
GTACGCCCAGTTATCTTTGTTCCTTATTTTTTACAGACACACTCCGCTACTGGACAGTCTTTTACATTAACAATTAGTTTTGAAACTAACCAATTCCATTTACACATTAACTTACACCAGCAAGCCTGCATCCATAATCCTAATTTTACTAATAATTTTCCCATAATTTAATTTTTATTCATTACTGATTCGTCAGCTTTGCTTGTTCTAAAAGCTTTATCTCTTTTTCTATCAGCTGCAAACTTTGCTACTTCTTCTTTAGATCTAGCTAGCTTACCATCTTTTCCTTTATCTTCATCGCTGTCTTTTAAAACTATTTTACCGTTTTTACAAGTAAACTCATTTTTTTCTGCATTATATTCTTTCAAGCCATTAGGACCTTTAGCTTCATACTTTTTTTTCATTTTATCCCAAGCAGCAGTACACTTGTCTTGTTTAAATGGTGATTTACTTATCATTATTTTTTTGATTTATTTTTTTATACTATAAAAGTTTTTACCTCCAGACACGCTGTCTTTCTTTACATTCATTTTCTCCATTTGGTCAATAAAGTTGTTCGTCATTACTTTATTTTTCTCCATTTTTTTCTTCTGCTCTGGAGTTATAACTAATCTATCACTTGTACCTTTAGTAGTTATACCATTAAAACCAGTGAAGTCTGATGGATCAGGTGATTTATCTATGTCTAAACTTAAACCAGCTACATAATTTCCGCTAGGTTTATCTTTTTCAAATTCATATGTTTGCTCTCCAATTATTTTTTTAGGATCTTCATTATGATTGTCATTAAGAGGTGATACCATTTTTAATGGATAGTTTTTACCGTCTACACTAAAACTACTTTTACCCGCAGCTTCTGCATCCATTTTTGCTTTAATAAAAGCGTTACCTCTTAGTGGACTTAAAGGATTTTTTTCCATAAAAGGTGCTGAAAATTTTGATGTGTTCATGATTTTTTAGATTTATTTTTTTGACAAAAGTTTCTGGCTGCTTCTACGCTACCGAAACCCCACTTTTTTAGTGCCATTGCTTTTTTAGTTGGTTCGCCTTTAGCGTCTTTCATTGCTCCAGCCATACCAGCAAACCTACAAGCAAATGACACTCTTCGCTTGTTGCTTCCTTTTGTAAGTCTCTTACCTAACTTCTTACCGGTTTCAGAGGTATACTCTGACCGCATTTTTCTATTTTGCTTTTCGTAAGCTTTTTCTTTTATTTTTACAGGTGATTTCATATTAATATGTCCAAATTATATTTTGTGATTTATTTTCGTCTGTATCTACATGTATAAAACTACTAGCAACACCTATTCTTTTAAACCCTGCTTTCATAAAAGCATTTAGCATAGAAAATCTATCACTAGAACTTTTACAGCTTATGTCTGCCGCTAGACCTAGTATATGAGAAGAGTTTTTAACTCCGCCGATTTTAGTATTATATTCTTTAGTTCTATACCCTGAGTTAACACGCATGGGTTTACCATATAACTCACGAGCATTGTCTATCATTTCTAAAAAACATTCGTTCATTATACTTCCACTTCCTGGTTTATCAGGAGAATCAAACTCTTTGTGTGTAAAGTATTTCACTATTCTTCTTTTTTAATATTTTTCCATTTAGATATAGTATAACCTATAGTGACTAACAATAAAAATATTTTTAAACCGTCTTCTATTCTTGTAAAAGTTGTTACACCTAATGTTCCAGCATTCATAGCATAAAGCTTAATATCTGATATACTCATTATTCTCCGCATTTTTTAGATGGATCGTCTACTCTTCTCCAGTCTTCTTTTTCAAACCAGTCTCTAAGTGTAGCTCCTTTTTTACGAGCGCCTTTAACATTTGTTTTAGACGATCTTTTATATTTACCCTTTGCGCCAGCGGATTTTTTAGAGTTTACTAGCTTTTCTCTTTGTTCCTTACTCATGCTTCGTATTTTAGAAGCTGGTAAGCAAGTTTTAGTTGTACCACCACCCTTTTGTTTATTAAGTGGAGATCTTTTTTCTTCTGCATGCGCTAAACCAACTTTATTACCATCACCTCTACCAGATACAGCAGCCGTTCTATTACGCATTTTATTCCAAGGTTTTGAATGCATTACTGTCGCTGCACAGTGCATCATTGGAGTTTTTTGTTTATATGCCATTATTTCTTATCTAATTTACGCATAGCTTTATTTCTAGCACACTTCATTTTTTTAGCATAACTAGGATTACGTTTGCGGTTAAACACTATTTGCTGGTTTAAACTACCAACAATTTTCTTTTTATTACCTTTTCTACTTTTAATAAGCCAATCAGCTAAAGCGTCACAGCTAAGCTCTTTAAACTTACCTTTTGCGTCTGGTGCGTCAGAGTCTTTCCACTCAGGTCTTTTTTCTTTTGCCATTACAGTCTTGCATGTTTATAAACCAGTTAGCTAATTGCTTGTCACGGCCAGTAGCTTCTTTTCTAGCTTTTAGTTTTTTAACTTTAGCACAAGTTACATCACCTCCATATAATTTATTTATACGAGCTTTTAAAACTCCGCGATATGCTTTTGCCATTATTTCTTTTTACCTCCTCCGTAATTACTAGGTCCACCAGCTTTAGTACATCTTACACCCCAACCTGAAGCGTAAGCGCTAGGCCAAACTTTAAATTTCTTTTTTGCAGCAGCTTTACAAGCTGAACTTATTTTACCATATAAAGGACTACTCATCTTTTTTCTTTTTATTTTGTAATTCAATTATTTTTTTAACTCTATTATCTTCGTAACGCAATGCTTTTATTTCTTTTTTAGTAAGACCTAAATCCAGTAGCATTTGTGTTTGCTCAGCTGTATTAGTATCACGTTTCATTACTTGAATCTCTTGCTTTTTAAGTTCTTCAGGTGTAGGTTCAATTGGCTTGTCCCAACCACCGTAGTATGGTAAACCAACATCATAAGAAGAATAACCAAGAGCCATTGCTACTTTTTGCCACATTTGAGACTGTTCACTTAATATACCTCTTATGTTATTAGCTTTTTTCATAACCCGATCAATAGGTAAATTTGTAAAAGCTGTAATAATTTGAGCACCTGCTAAGTAAGCTGGATTATCAAGGCTAAAACCTTTTTCTTTAATTTCTTTCATGTTCCAGCTAAAACTTTTTAAACCGCCAACAAATTTTCTATATTTAGAACTTATAGCTGGTGAAAAACTTAAAGCTTCAATAGCAGCTGCTTCATACTCTGGTCTTTTTTGTTTAGATTCTTCATAAAGCTTCATTAAAGTGTTTTTAGCAGAAAGCATAACCATTCCTGAAATACCTAAACCTTTTAATTGAGAGTCAATCATACCATTTGCAACTCTAGCTATTTTTTTATCTTTAGCCTTCTTTTTCTTTTCATCGTCTTCGTCATCATCACCAAAACCTATAGCAAATAAAGCTTGTTGTAATGCATTAAATATTAAGTTTTGCACAACACCATAATAAGCTATTCTAGCAATTTTAACTTTTGGATCACCTCTACCTGCTATTAAGTCTTGTAAATCTCTTTTTTGTATTCTTAAATACTGCATTGGAGTATTAGCCCAGTTAAGTATAACACGACCAGCGCCAGAAGCTTGTTGCATACTAATTTTAGAAGGATCACTTGACTGCTGACTTTCTTCTGCTACATCTTTAAAATCATTAAAAGCTTTTTCTTGAGCTAATTCTTGGCTCATGCCTTCTTTTAAATACTTTTTAATTCTATTTCTATAAAAAGTAGAACCACCTGTTGCAATAGCAAAACTATCTGCATATCTAGTAAAAACAAAGCCTTTACTAAGTAAAAATGCTATAGCTGCTTTAGGTTTGTTTTGAGAATCTTTTACAGCGTCAGCTATTTCAGATTCACTTACGTTTATTTTAAGACCGTTTCTACGTTGTACTAAGAAGTCAGAATTCATAAGTGTCATAAAGTCTGACCAATATTGCTTTTGGTTTGCAAACGCTTGACCTGCTTTTATAATATTATTATCACCCCAATTTAAAAAGTTTACAGCCGATATAGTTTGAAGTAGTGCAGATCTTGTGTTTAAGAACATAACCGCGCCAACAGAGTTGTTGACCCAGTCAAGAACCGCGTTGCTAGAATCAGTGTAACCTAATCTATTTGTGCCAGCTTTCATACGTTTTAAACTATTTTCTAAAGCTTTACGCCAACGAGTACCATACGCGGCTTCCATTTTGTTTAAGTTCTCAGGCGAAAATATAATATCTACATTTTCTTGCCACTCTTGCTGATACTCTGATCTATTTACTTTATTTATACCACCAATAATATCTGTAGTTAAATTACCACCTAACCATTCTTTACCAGGTTTAGGATATGGTTTACCTTTTTGTATTGATATTAATTGATCTGCAAAAGCCTGCAGTTTAGCATCATCAGTTATAAACTTATTAAGTTTTCTTGCGTCTGCTTTCGAAAGCCCAGGTATTGACATACCTTGCTTAGTCCACATGTAAGTACGAAGCGCGTGTTGATATGTAAATTTACCAACACCTGTTTCTGTTTCTAATGTTTTAGGTAAACCTGGAAACTGCTCTTTTAAAGCCATAAAATCATTTGAAGCAGATATCTTAGCTTGAATTATACTATCTTCAGCTCTATTATATGGGTCAATAAGATTATTCTTTAAAAACTCAAACTGAGCTTCACCTTGTTTACCATCACCTAATAATCTATATAATAAACCTTTAAAATCTTCAGCAGATGAAGCAAGTGTAAGCCAATCATACCTACCTTTATCTCTACCTATAGTTCTAGCTTTAGCAGCAGAAAACTTTTTATATGATTCAATACCAGAAGATGATTCAATCATATCATTTATTACAGTATTAAATGTAGATGTTTTGCTAAATTTAGCTTGTTGTACTCTTGATTTAACATCTATTTGATCTAATACATCTTTAACTGCTTTAACATTTTTACTAGCATCATCTGCAAAATAAAAGTCATTATAACCTTCAGCTGCTTTACCAGCGATCCATCTACCTTTCGCAGCAGCGGTGCCATCGGCTAAGCCTGTTATGTTTTTTAAAGGTATGTTAACACCTAAAGCTTTCATAAAAGCTTTTATAGGACCAGCTGCAGATTGTGGTCTAGCTGTTAATATAAATAAATCTTCTGTACCACGCGTATCTGCTATTTTTTTAGCAACATTAAATAATGGACCTTTTTTGCCATCAATAACTTGTTCAAATTCTGTAAAATCAAATTCAGCACCTTCTGACTGTAATGTAGAAGCTTGTTCAGCAAATTGAGTAGCGTTTATTTTTTTAGTAGATCCATCAGGCATATTTACAATTACCTTACTTTTAGACCTAGCTAGTGTATCGTCAAAATCAAATACTCTTATTTTCTTAACAGGTTTATCTACTTTTCTACCTTCAGCTAAAGCTTTGTCAAGAGTGTTTAGCTCGTCAGTAACAAGCACGCTGTTACCAGCGGCTTTATCATTAAACTTGAGGCTGTTAGGTTGCATGCTGTTATTTGTAATACTAGGTTTTACTTTAGCATTACCAGAGCTGATCTGTGCATCAAGTCTTTTAACTGCTTCTGCTTGAGTTATTTCACCAGTCAAAACCTGATATGTAAGTTCGTTTTGAACATATATATTGTTAGAGTTTTGATCTGATTTAGGTAATTGACGTGTGCGAGTTTCCGCCACGCTTTTACCCATTATGTAAAAGTTGTTAGAGTTTAAACCTTGTATATCGTCTCCACTAGAATTTCTATTTACTTGAGGATTAAAATATCTAACCTCAGGAGTTGGTATTTCACTTACATCGCCAGTTTTAAAATACTCTTTTATTTTATCATAAAAAAACTGTGTTTGAGTTTCTTTATAGTTATATGACTCACCATATTTGCCGTCTGTATCTATTAATTTGTTATCTTGTATTGTTGTTATACCTAGCTGAAAATAAGCTTTTTTAACAATAGGCATTATATATTTTACGTCATCATACAGTTGAGATATATACATTAATGAAGACATATCATTAGAAGGATAAACATGCTCTTTTACTGTTGCTTTGTTATCTTTTAAGCGTTTAGCTTTTATGTATTCTTCACTAAGACCTACGTCAACAGCCATGTTTCTAACTAAATGAGAAGAAGAAACTGATTGTGTTCCGTAAATAGTAAGCAACGGCAAATAATTAGCTGGGTCTGCTTTTATAGCATTTGCACCGCCTTGCAATATAATCTTAACACCTTTAGCATTTGCATCTACTTTTCTTTTAGCACTTTCTTTAGCATAATTTCCAGTTACTAAAGACGGAGATTTAGTTCCAAACGCTACTTTAATACTTTGTTTTAACTCTGCTTGATCGTATGAAAGAGTATTACCCTCAGCTAACCATTTTTCTCTATTACGATAAGCGTTGTCTAATATTTTCCCAAATTGTGTTTTATCAAAAAATATAGCATTGCCTTTAGAACTATAATCTACCATAGTTCCTCTAGTTAAAGATTCTAGTGGAACGTGCTTCCAAAGTTCGTTTTCTATATTTCTTTTTAAATATTCTACAGCTTTAGGGTTTGTTGCTTTAAAGTTATCCGCTGTTAACTCCTGTCCTTCAAATTCAACTTTTATATTATTGTCTTTAGCAAATTTTTCAGCAGCGGTTCTCATTACTTTAACACCTTGCTCGCCTAAAGTAGCTGTGTATACACCAGGTCTTTGTGCTTGCGTAATACTAAACTTAGCACCACCACGCAGTCGCTGAGGTGTTGTAGGTACTAAAGTTTCAAACATGCGGTTTCTAATATGAGTATTTAATAAACCTCGTATTAATTGAGCATATTTACTATCTCTATATAACTTACCTGTAGGTTTACTTCTAAGAAGATCCATATAATCTTTTAGTGTGCCTGTAAGTTTACCATCAGTATATAAAGCGTCTTTCATGTTTTTAGGTATGAAAGTACCTCTACCGCGTGTAGTAGTTTCGTCTTTAGTTTTAGGCAGCCTTGCATAATCACTAGCTGCATTAGCTAATAAAAATCTTTGAGCAGCATTTAAACCTGCTTCGTCATAATTTTGATACGTTCTAGTTTTATCAGTAATAGTCTCTGGGTTTAAACCAAGCATATCACCATATATTTTAGCCACAGCTAGTGGTACATCTTTTGTTTGACCAAATCTATCAACATCTATGTCTTTAAAACTCTCTGTAGTTGCTTCAGTTATTTTAGTTTCAAGCTCACCTTTATTTTTAACACCTGCTTTTTCTATAATTGTATCAGAATACTTAACTGTTTCAGTTGGTGTTTTAGGCGTTCTAGAACGTTTAGTTGTTGTTTGTTTTGTACTAGTGTCTACAACTTGTTTAGCTGCCTCAGAATCAATACTAGTGCCGTCCTGCAGCGTGCCTCCTATTTGTTTAGCGCGTTCAAGTATTTCACCCTGTCTTTGGCCCATTAAAGATCCTAAATAAGTGTTAAGCTGAGCTGTATCTGCATTAAAATCTGCTAGTAAAGGTTTGTTTCTACCTGGAAATATACCTTGCATTTGCTCAGTCACAGCTGTTTTAACAGCGTCCATTGGTATACTACCTGTTGGATTAAACTTAAGCCCTTTGCTGATCACAGGCCAGTTAGTCTCTACAAGAGCTTCTATAGCGGCAAACCTATCTGTTTGGTTACTAGATTCAGAATTAATAGTATCAACTAAACCTTCATTTGTAATAACGCCATCTCTTGAAAGATCTATAAACTCTTGACCTCTAGTAGTTATAGATGGCGATGTTCTATCGCTAGTTGTTAAAGCGCCTTTAGCAATTAAAGCTTCTGCTCTTTCAGATACCTTACCTTCTTTTATACTTTTGTTGTAATCTTTTATAAAGTTATATGCGTCTCTACCGTTTTGATACTCTAAGTTTGTAAAACCTGCTGGTTTTAATACTAATTCTTTAAATTTTCTTAAAAATCTAAGAAGGTTTTCACCTAAGTTGTCAGTAAAACCTATTTGATTTTTACCCACAAGATCAGAGAAAACGTTAAAATATTCTTCTGCATATGAAGCAGGATCTTTTTCTTGTTTATTACCGTCCTTGTCTAGTACAAAACTGCCATCATCGTTCATTTCATAACGATAGTTTGCATCTATTCTTTGTTGTACTAAATTAAGCTCTTTACTGCTCAAGGTGTTTTTGAAATCTTCTACAAGTTCAAGAGCTTTTGCAGGATTAGTGTCAAATAAAGACTTTTGTATTTTATGCAACAACTCGTGCTCAGCAGCTGTTACCGCACCAACTGTAGCTGCCCAGTCTTTATTTATGTATATTTGATTTGTCTTAGGATCTACATAAGCATCAACAAATTTAGGTATACCTTCTGGTAAGTTATTCATGTCATCTATAACATTTATACCTTCACCTAAAACTTTTTTAGTTACTTGTTCTACTTTTTCAATAGCCTCTTGTATAATAGGCTCATTTTTAGCTTTATTTTCAGCTATTATATATGGAGCTAAAACTTTTGAAGAGTTAGTTGCTATTTCATTTAATTGATTTTGTTTAGAACTTATTAAATTATCTTTAGTTTTTTGATCTAAACTATTGTCATTTGTAATATCTCTAATAGATCTTATTATTTCATATTCTTTAGCTTTATTATCTAATAAAACCTTTTTTTCATTATCATTAAGATCATCTAATCTACTAATATCTGCTTTTAAAGCTTTAACATTATTTACAGTTATAGAATTAATTTCATCTTTTATTTTATTTACAGCATCAACACTTAAATCTCTGTTGTTTTCTAACGTTTCATTCAACTCTTTTATTCTAGCTTGGCCTTCTCCTATTATTTGAAATGATTGTCTACTTCTAAAAGGAGCTATTATTTGCTGACCAATTAATGGAGCTCTTATTGCTACACCAGCTGTCCAAAGAGTACTTAAAGCAGTTTCACCTAAATTATCAAAAAGATTTACATCTTTTTTACCTAATATGTATTTATCACCAATGTTATTTATTAATTCATCTAGCATTTCACTAGGTATTTCTTCACCCATATCTCTTGCCCATCTACCACTTGAAGATAAAAAACCTTTCATAGTGTCACTAAAACCCTCTTTGAAGCCCGGTATATTTTGATAAGAAAACTTTAATCTACTAAGCATCCCTTGTGTTACATACTCTGTAGCTGCAGCAGAAACTCCACTTAAATTAGCCATAGTATACATTTGCCACCAATTATAGTCAGCAGTACCCATGTCTATTTCTTTTTGCATTTCTCTAAACTTGCTACCTGCAACGGCTGCTCCAATCACAACTGGTGCATATGTTCCACCTGATAAGTATATAGCTCCATAAATAGGTATTTGCTGACCTAATGATCCACCAGCCCATCTAAGCACGTCCATTCCTGATTCAATATCATTAAGAGTTGTCGGTGGTGCCATTTGGTCGTTTAAATAATTTACTACAGAATCAACTCCACCTGTAAACTTATTTGTTAATTTTCTACTTAAATCTTCACCAGTAAGCTTATTATATAATCCTTCAGCAGCAGTACCTATAACACCTAAGCTAGCTACATTAACACCCATTCTTTCAGAGTATTCTGCTAAACCATTTACAAATAAATCTAAACCAGAACTTAAAGCTCTACCTGCTGTTTCTGTTAAAAATCCATAATTTTTTTGATAATAGTTATTAAAAATAGCTGCTTTGTTAGCATCATTTACTTTTTCAGCTGTATTGTCAAATATATTGTTTATTATATCTAAATTAGCTTTTGTTTCTAAATTAAGTAATCTTAACTGCTCTCTAGCTTCAGAAGCTTCTTCTTGAGTTTGATAGGTAGTATTAGTAAGACCTAAAGATTTAAAGTTATTAGCAGTTACTTTTTGAATCGCTAAATTTTGTTTTAATATATCCTGTTTTAAATCTAAATCTATAGCAGCTGTTATTAATTTTTCTTTCTTTTCTTGACTTGTATCTCCAAAAAGATCTTCTATGTTTTTAAAACCAAAAGCCCTAGCAAAAGGTTGCATTGCTAAAGGTAAATCTTCTATTAATTTTTCAGAATAATTTCTGTATAATTTATCTGTTTCTTGTTGTGTAAAAAGTTGTATATATTTATCTTTTACAATATCTTCAACATCAGCATCTGTTACTGTGTTTATATCTACTTTATTTTTTTTAGCGTATTCTAACTTAGCTTGATTATAAAACTCTTGCTGTTGTAAAAGATCTTTATCTACTGGATCTAAAATATCCCCAACTAGTGTTGAAATAGCTGACTGACCTCTACTTATTTTTTGTTGTCCAGCTCCTCTAAAAACTTTACCAACAATGTTAAACATAGAAGGCTCTTCAACTGGTTGAATAACAGTAGCTTCATTAGCTTTAGTTATGATATTAGGCATAATAGCATTAAGCTCTTCGTCTAAAGCCAAACGCATAGACTCACCTTTAATTAAGTTAACTGTTTTAAATCTTTCTTCTAAATCTTCAAGCTGTTTTTTATATTCAGCTAGTTTACCAGTCTCTCCCATAGGAAGAGCGTCTATTTTTTGTTGTATTTTAGCTTTTTCTACATTATATTCCCCTAATTGACTTTTCTTTTCTTCTAACCATTTTTTTAATTCTGGATTTGATTTAAGAATTTCATTAAAATTAGACTTAGAAGCTTGTAAGTTTTTTTCAGAAAAATAAACTTCTCTATCAGCATCAGTCATTCCATCAATTATCTTCTGCTCTTGATAATTATAAAGCAACATATCATCAAAAGATTGTATGCCTTCTCTATTTGGATCAAAATCCTGTGGTTGTTGTTGCTTTAAAGCTGCTTCACGAGCTTTTCTTTGTTTATATAGGTTATCTGCAACATCTTCAGATAAAAATCCTAATGCTGATTGTATAGATGCTTCTTGATTATTTAACGTTACACTTTTAGGATTATTTTTAGCTTTTTCAGTGGCATTTATAAATTCTTCATCATCTTTGCCTTTATAAAAAACTTGTAAATCTAAATTACCTTCATCATCTACGTCAGCTGTGTATTTATATGTAAAACCACCTTTGCCTTGTATTTCTTCGCCAATATTAGGTATATCTACTTCACTGTTAACGTCTTTAAATTCTGTTTGTAAATAGTTTTGTATTGTGTTTGTTCTATTACTTTCAGCTTTTCTTTTATTTACAGTAGCTCTAAAACTTGCAGTTGCTTCATTTATTTCTCTATTAATTTTATTTAAATCAAATGGCTCTGTATCTTCTTCAGGTTCTTGTGATTCCGATGAACCATCTTCCGATGGAGACTCCGTATCTTCTTCCTCGGATGCATTCTCCGGTGTAGTTGTTACAGCTGCATCCTCTTGATCCGCAACAACTTCTTGATTTCCCTCTTCTTCAATTACCTCTTCGTTTTCTACTACTTCTTCTTCAACTGGTTCTTGATTTTCAACAACTTCAGGTGTTTGTTTTTCAACTAAAACACCTTCAGTTTCTTGCATTGATTGTTCTGCTTGCCATTTTCCAAGTTCAGCAATAATTTGATCTCTTGTCAGTGGTGGGCTAACAGACTGAAGTTCTATAGTTTTTTGTTCTATTGTCATTTAATTTAACTTAATTTATTATCTTGTAAAAATTTTTGCGCTTTAGCAGTTCTGCCTTCTGATAAATCAAACACAGCTGCGTCTTCTTGTACAGTTGGCAGTTTATCTGTTATAAATTCTTTCAAATAATTATTCATAAAATATTCTACAAATTTTTGTTCAAATAAAACTTTTTTATCTTGTGATAGTGGTAAATCTTCTTCATAACTCCAACTTTCCGATGCAGCATTAGCATTTTGCACCATTTGAGCGTCTTCTTCAACACTTGTGCCTTTAGCTATATAAACATTCCAAAGCGCTATAGTTTCTTGTTCTTGAGATAAAATACCAGCAACCTCAGCATTAATAAAAGGCATTGCTTTTCTAGTTATTTTATCCATATCAAATTTAAGTATATTTCTACCTTTACCTCTCCCTATATCAATAATTTCATAATCATAAGATCCATCAGGATTTTTCATTACAAACTCATCAGTTATTTTAGCAACAGAAGATAATTCACCAGTATCTAGTATAGAGTTATCTTCAAACAAACCCGTTTGTGGAAGTATAGACATCATTAGTTTGTTTATATCTGGTGTTTCTGTAACAATACTAGTTCCAGCTTCTGACAAAGTGTTAAGAGCAATACTATTTATTACTAAAGGTTCTTCAAGCATAGGACCAGTAAATATCAACTCTAGTGATCCTGTTTCAAGTATATTCATAACTATATCATAACCATGTGATTTAGAAAAACCTGGTTTTTCAGTTATTATAGAATTAGCTACTTTATATTTATAGTTATTATTAGGATCAAAATTAGGATCTTCTGTTATTTCTAATTGAGAAATAACTTCAGTTAAAAAATCAATAGCGTTTTGCGGTGCGTTTCTTAGAAATTGTAATTGCTTATATTCATATTCACAATTTGGAGAAACACACTTATTATTTTCAATGTTAGACATTAATTTAGCGTATGTTTTTCCTGTAGGTCTAAATGCTTTACCTAATATATCAAAATCTACGTCATAATTAGCCGCTATAAATCTTTTATCAAAACCTAAAGCATTGCTTTCATTAAGCTGTTTTAGATATAAATTTGTTTGTATGTTTTTGTTTTCCATATGTTATATCTTAAGATCCTCCTAGTGCTCCTGCAGCAAAAGACATCATTGAATCCCCAAGACCACCAACAGCTCCTGTAAGAGCATTAGAAGCAGCAGCTTGAGCTGATTGTTTTGCACCTGTTAAAGCAGCTATTTTATTTCTTTGATAATTTATATTATCTTGTTCTCTATTTTCTTGTGCTTGCATACGTATGTTTTCACCCATACCTATAAGTTGTTGAGTTCTACCAGCTTCAGAAACTTGAACAGATTGTATTCTTTGAGCATCAGCTAACTGTTGTTGTTCCATCATTTGCTGACCTTCAGCTCTTAATTTTTCATTTTGAGCTTCTTGACTTTCAATACTAGCAGCAACACCTTGCTTACTTTGTAATGCAGCTTGTGCTAAAGCCGTAGCGCCACCCGCCCCAGCTCCAGTTGCTCTAAGCGTATCTAAAGTATTTGCTAAAGCAATATCACTTTGTTCCATTTGTATTTCTGCAGCTTTTGTAGCAACGCCTAAATTAGCAAAAGGATTAGTAACTTTACTAGAAAGATCAGTAGCTAATGCAGACACATCTGTAACACCGCTATAAGGGTTTGTTATTTGCTGTCTGCTAGATTCTAAACTGTTAAGCTTAGCTGTTTCTTTTTTTAAGGCTCTACGTAAAGCTCTTGCTCTTTTTTTAGCAGCGCTTGACGCGAATATTCCACTGGCTACTTTTAAGCCTGCACCTAAGGCAAATAATCCCATAATTTTTAATTTTTATTAATAGCCACTTGAAAAAGTGTAATTAGACGATACTGCAAATAATTCTTTGTATTGACCAGGATCAGTTATTGTATCTGTAGACATGGTTACTTTAGTAAAAAATGCTTTTATTCCTGATATTTGATTTCCAAAATGAACTTCACCGCTAGCGACTAGCGAAGTGTTTATTAAATTTGCACAATATTTATTTTCTTTTCTATAAAATCCTGCTCTAAATATAGGCGGTGTTACAACTGAAACTCCAGTATTAGGTGGATTAGCAGAGTCATAAGCGCCTTGAACATAACTTAAAACACGGTTTGTAGTATCAAAGGTAAATAACTCTCCGTTTATATTTGGTCCAACTTCATCTGAAATAAAACCATCTACTTGCCAACCGCTTGTTCCTTCGTAATTAATAGTTCTAAATACTTTAGAAGAACTAACTTGAGGATTAAATATAAAAGTAACTCTAGATGGATAAGCAACTCCATAAAAGTTATTATAATCAGCTTTTGATGAGTTGTGTAACCAAAGCTGAGATCCGTTTGTAGTGTAATATTGATTTTTTAAACTAAAAGTTTGACTAGGTTTATAATCATAAAAACTAATCCAACCTTGTGCAGTTTCATCATAAGAAACTGTATCATAATTTGATGTAGCTGGCTGTATAGATAATACATAATCTTTATTATATATATCAAATCCACCTAGTAATTTACCTTTATTACCTAAAACATCTACGTTTATTATTTTATTTCTAAAATAACTACGCATACCTGTTGCTGATATCTCTGCAAGTCCATTATTATCTAATCTCATTACAGAGTTTTGATATGAATCAACAAAATATTTATTATAACCATAAACAGCAAAGCTTTCTGGATGATTTCCTATTCCATAATTACCAGAAAAAGGAACTATTTGACCTACAACAGTATTAAAAGAACTAACAGGCAAACCACCACCTTCAGCACTATATATAGCATCTTTATCTATAAGAGCTTTACTTACTTTACTTTCTTGAAATATAATTAAATTAGTATCTTCAGCATAAAGTTTTTGTATAGAACCATTTATTGGGTCTAAACTTTTAGTTATATCTTCCGCTATACTAAAAACATTAGTTTGATTTATACCAGTTCTTGAATTATATATACCAGAGTATATCATAGAATTAAATCTAATACTCGCATTTGGCTCTTCTTCAACTAAATAAGCCCTAACACCATAATCCGTAGAAGTATTGTTATAACCTCCTCTAATTCTAGCTTCTTCTATAATCCAACTCTTATCAGGGTTTATAGATGTAGATCTATTAAATCCTCCAATAGCTTTAGGTATACCAAAAGAACCATTCCAAATAGGTGTAAGTGTATTTGAATTATATGATTTTTTTAGCACAAAGCTATTAAAGTATTTTATTTCAAGTGTAGCTGCCATTTATATTATTACTTTTTTTAATTTTATTTTACACAGGAATACAATAACTTAATTCAAGCTCAGCACCAACCTGACCTGTCATCAATGTTGTGTCGGAAGCTAGCAGATTTATTGTTATAGTTAAACTTGCATCTATAGGACCTTGTATTATACCGACTGTTTGAGTTTCAGATGATCCTACAGGTCCATTTACTCCAAACTGAAATGCAGGATAATCTCCTGAACCTGGACAAGATACTGTTGCTCCAAACTCACCTGGATTAACGCCTGAAATATTGTCTATTGACAATGTGGCTTTAACTTGAACTGGTCCATTTTCTGTTAAAGCCACAGATGTATTAAACTCTACTTGTGAATCTGGATTAGAAACACTAAGAGCTCCATTAAATTGATTTATAACAAAACTTTGAGTTTGGCTGCCCGGGCAAGCAGGTAGTATAGCAATAGGTCCACCATCAAAAGATATATTTTGTGTCGAAAGTATTTGAAACAAAGCATGGCAAATTGAACTTGTACCACCAGCATCTCTTGCAACAATATTTGCTATATAAGGAAGACCGTAAGAGTTACTGTTTTCTGCTAAAAAACTAAACCCCCCTTGCAAATAGTATGTTCCAGGTTCTTCTGTAACACTTGTTTCAGATGTTAAAAACACGTGATCATCTGGGTTTGAACTTACGTTTAAATAATCTGCAGCTTCAGCAAGAGGCATCCAACCAAGAATTGTTCCAGGTGTAGAGTTAAGTCCTACTTTTATATATATTTCTTCTATTTCTGGTACAACATCTATTAAATCTAAATTAGAAGTACTAGATCCGTTTTCAAAATTTACTGTAGCTATAGTCGGTCTTCCTAAATTAACGTAATTATGATCTAGTCTATAATTTCCTCCTACTTGTGTAGCTATATTAGGATACTGCTCTGTTTGACATAAAAAAGTTTTAGGAGGGTTAAGCTGTTGAACAATTGGTTTAGTAGGCAATACATTAATTAAGCTTTTAGTAACACTTAATAAACTTGGCTCAGCATCTGCTCCAGCTCCAGGATTAGAACATTCAAATGTAAATGTAAAATTATTAGCTGCTATTGGATCTCTAAAAACTAAACCAGGTGCATCAGCTCCAAACTCTAAAGGTATATTAATTGCTACTATATTTACGTTTTGATCAAAAGTAACAGTTGGCGCTGAATAAGAAATAACTTTGGTTCCAGGAGTTATACCAGTACCACTTACTGAAGAACCTGGTACTATAGTACCTACAATATTACTAACATTTAAAGTCGTAGTAGTTGACGTGCTAGCTGAAAGAGCTGTAGCAGAACCTGGTAATTTTAATACTAATTTAAAACTTCCCGGTGTAGCTCCAGGCGTTATTCCAAATATACCATTTTCAGGAGTAACTGGATCACAATAAGGTATTCCAGTTTCTGATGGAGTTCCTAAAGGCGCTGCATTTGTTGAAGATCCAAGTCCATCAACAACACTCACAAGTGTCATTTGATTAGCGGCTGGATTTGGAAAGTCACTACCGTCTAATCTTTCTGGTTTAAAGCTATTTGAAACGTCTGAAAGAGATGCGTTACCTTCTGTTCCAATAAAATTAAAATCACCAATTTTAGCAAATTGATTAGGCGCTGGTCCTTCGTCTATAGCCGTGTTTAATAAATCTATTCTTCCAGCTGTTGTTGTTTCATAATATATATCTAGTAAAGATACCGTAGGTGCTGTTTCAAAAACGTTAAGCGCTGGTAAAGTAGTAAACACAAGTGAAGGCGTAGGCACTTGTATACCAAACTGTGACTGTGTGTTTATTCTAGCTATTAACGAACTTGAATCAGGGAAAGAAGTGCTATCGCCAGAAGGTGATCCTGTTCCAGTTGGCTTTGAAACATATTCATAGTTATAAAAAACATATTGAAAAACAGTTGTAGATAAAACTGGAAACTCTCTGTAGTTAAATAAATCTTGTATTGTGCCTACACTTGTACTTAAATCAGCAGTTCTACTTGGAAAATAAGCTTCATTTAAGTTTACTGCTGCAGAGTTGGTGCCACCTGTATTAACTCTACCAAATAATCTTACACTACTTGGAAACTCTCTTTGTGTTGGACCAACTTCAGAAAGATCTCTAGGTATTTTATTTATATTATCGTTTGTTAATATAATATGAGATGTAGAACCTAATTCTTGATCTCTATTTAAAGGATATGCCGCCATTGCAGCAGGCACGTATACATTGTAATATTCTTGCTCTGTTTGCTTTACAACTATTTTAAAGCTATACCAACCAAGTGGATTATAATCAGCTGATGTTTGATCTGAGTTATAAAGCCCTGGAATACCAGGAGCTGAAGGATCCTTTTCACTTCTTATTAAATCGTTAAACTGTATATTTAAAGCATTACCATCGAAATCTTCAATACCATTTGTTGGACTAACTTCGTTTGGACCTCTATAAGGCGAGTAAATAGACGATGCTAAAAACTCTCCTAAAGAAGCAAATTTTGACTGTTTTGAAAATATAACAGTAGACTGTCTTCCAAATCTATCTGCTAATACTACACCAACTTCGTAATTTCTGTTTTGTTTTAAAGTTGCATTAGGATATTCTACAATACTAGTTTTAGAGTCAACTTTATTTTTAGATATACTAAATTCTTGATTTGTTCCTCCTTTTATATCTACAGCTAATGTATAGTCTAAAAAAGAAGGCGGCGTATGCTTGTCTTGATAATTACCATATATAATTCTATTGCTAGATACTTCTTGACTTAATGCTCTTACAGGCACTTTGTCATAAACCCTAGTTGTTTCTTTTTGTGGTAAAACTTTAAATGGTTGTTTTGAACCATATTCATATTGGTAAAAATTAGAACTACCTTGAACATTATTAGTTGTAGGTATAGTTTCAACAACTTTTATGCTAGTCTGATCAGATTCTTTGTATAATATGTCTATTTCAGAAACTTTAAAATTTGTAAATAAGTTTCCTGCTGTAGAAGGAAGTGGAATATTTAAAAGTATTTTATTAACTTTGTTTTCCATAAAAGCAACTTCTGTACTTCTATAAGCTTGCTCTTCATCTGATACTACATTTACATCAAGAGCGCCGCTAAAGTTAGTACTTCCTTCTACGTTTGATGTAAAATAACCGTCTTGTTCAGGTATAAAACAAGGTTGAGTAAAAGGCGCTATTAAAGAATATTCACCATCGTCAAATCTATATCTATAAGAAAATCTAACAAATTTATCTTTTAAATAATCTATATTAGCGTTGTTTTTAAAATTAGAATCAAAGTAAGGATTTGGTATACCTAATAAAATTTTATTACCAGATGCAAAAGGAGCAGACATAGCAGGAGAACATACTATTCTAATATTAGTTGCGCTTACTTTAGTAACACTTGTTACTTGTGTATTTTGAGAAACAAAACCTGATGGAGTTTCTTTAAATACAGTATAACCTACTAAAGATGAATTAGCTCCTGCGTCATCATAAACACCTTGGTAGTTAGCTATTAATAAATCAAATTGAGTTGTAGAAAAAGGTCCTGCTGCTACAGACGTGGCTGTTGGAGATAAATATTCATCTACAGCGTCTTGTAATGTTGTTTCAGGTTCTACAAAATCAAGTGCCATACCAACTGGTATTGTTTGAGCTTGATTAACTACTACGTTGCCAGAAGCAAAATTTGATCCATCAACTACAAAAGTTTGAGGCAAAATAAAATTTAAAACAAAAGTAGCATTATTGTTTCCACTTAATATAGTTATAGTTTCTCCATTGGTATAGCCGTTTCCTAAATTGTCAATAGTAACTACTGTAACAGCTCCTGCAGCTACAGTTATTGTAACTGTTAATCCTCTACCTGTACCTCCTGATGTTAATATTCCAGAACCCGCTGTGTAACCTGTTCCTCCAACTATACCCGAAGCTAAACTTCCTACAACACCTAAATGAGTAGGATTTGCTGGATTAGTAAAACCTGTAAAATTTAAAGTAGTACTATTTGTTGTTACAGCTGAATTTGCTTCATGAACTGGATTTACACTAGTTCCTGTTGTTTCAACTATATTGCATGGTTGATAAACTTCTATAGCTTCATAAGGATAATATTTTGCTACAGATATTTGATCTTCGTTAAAATAATAACCATTACTATTATCTATATTTACTTTTCTAGGTTGATTTCTATTATCTGTAAAAAATAATAGTTCTTCTATAAGATTTATAGCGTAAATAGGTGCTAGTGTGGAAAAATTAAGCCAAGATCCTTCTACTATTATTTTAAAATCACTGTTTAAAATAGGATTATAAGAAACTATAGCAGAGTAAGATTGTAGTAATGAAAAAACAGTTAATGTTGCTGATGTAGTACCACCTGATATAGTTATAACATCACCAACCTGATATCCACCGCCAAAACTTATTATATTAGCTGACGTAACACCACCTGATCCATTTACTTCTATAGCAACTATAAGACCAGATCCTGAGCCACCAGTTGTTGTTTTAGTTCCTGCTGTATAACCAGAACCTGCAGCTGATATTCTTAACGGCCCTTGAATACTTGTTAATTCTACATAAGCATTAGAACCTCCTGATTGAACTATATTAACTACATCTCCAACTTGATAACCAGTTCCACTGTTGTTTATCGATACAGCTGTTATTGTACCAGATACAACTGTAATAGAATTAAATGTCATGCCTGTTCCAGAACCTCCAGAAGAAGTAGCTGTTGCGCCTGAATAACCCGAGCCACCATTAATTAAAGTTAAAGTACTTGAAGTTGTTCCTTGATTATCAGGATATAAATAGCTTAAGCCTATTGCTCCTTCAGGAACATAAGGTTCTATTGTATTGTTTGTTAAAAAAGCAAAAACTTTATCTTGAGCATCGCTTGGTAATAAACCTATAACTTCTAAGTTTACCGGATTACTTGGTATAGATGTTTTAAAATCTATAAGTAAAGAATTACCTAAAACAGTTTGAGCAGTTCCTACGTTTCCTTCAGAACTACCATCTCCTTGTGACTTGTTTATAGAAATGTTTTTTGCATCTCTATATTCGCCATTGGGCATTAACCTATCATCGAGGTCTTTATTCATTTTAGACCTCATGAAGCTGTTTTTAACTTCTGCCATTAAATTCTAGTGTTTTATCCATTTAGATTTACCTCGCATAACTTGTATTATTTCATCAAGCTTAATATTAGACAATCTTATTTTAGCATTTCTTAGTTTAGCGCTTCTATCTCTTTTCAATCTTATTACAGTATTAGGATCTTGATTAGCTCTAACAGATACTATATTATATAAAATAGAAGCATACAAAGCATCTTCTGCAAGCTTTGGAACTTTTGTATCTAAGTCAGTACCTAATCCATCAGATATATACTCTAATACAATTAATTTGTTTACTAGTTCGTTTGAAAAAGATATTTTACCCTCTCTATAGTTCATGCTAAACCATCCGTTTATTTGAGAAGTTTGTGGATCTAAACCATATAGTTTACCCGTATTAAAATTACCATCAAAACCATAAAGATTCCACCAATAAGCAAAATCATCAAAGTTGTCAAGTAAATTAAAATTTAATAAATCTAAATTAGCATTTTTCCATCTATCTTCTGTTATTGAAGTTCCTTCTAGGTTTTCACCAAAGTTGTCTTGTGTAGGAATACCAGCTGTATCTTGTACAGGATTATTGTAAGGGTTTATTGTTAAATTGTTAACAGGATATATTATTCTTTTAATACCTAATTCATCAATACGAGAAACTCTTACGTAATTTACATAATCTTGAGGTAGTGGTAAGCTTAAAGAAGCTGGCACTGTTAACTCTTGAGAGTGTATGCTTTTTAAAGTATCATAACTAAATTCTTGTAATGATCTTTTTGCAAAAAATAATACGTCAGATTTTTTAGCATTTTGCAATATTTTACCATCTCCAACATATCCAACCATGAAGTTATCTATTGCATCATTTAAAGTTATATACTCATATCCACCATAGTTTTCTTCAACAGTTTGACCAAAAGCATCTTGGTTACCGTATTTACCACCATCTAGTGTTTTTAGCTGAACAACTAAATAATGATTTATAGTTAAAGAATTAGCTACTTTTATAGTGTTATTTGTTACCGTATAAGTATTAGTATATTCTGTAAAACTACCTGGCAAACCTGTAGTACTTGTGTATATCTTAAAGTTATTTAAAGCGTAGTTTACATTGTTAGGATCATAATTACCAAAAACTAAATCTGTATTAAATGTAGTGGTAAACTCTTGGTTAGTTCCAGTTGCAGGTATTAAAAAAGGTTGAGCTCCTTGGTAATATTGCTGATTAGTTTCTGTTATCAATGCCATAATTTACTAAGATTTTTGATTTATTTCAACAGTTTGAGCTTCTTGAGCTGCAACTTCTATTATTGTAGGATCATTAATTACAACTCCAAAGTATTTCAATATATTAATGATTAAATTATTTTGCTCAGATATATCTAGTTGAAAGTCTGTAGAAGCAGATGTTCCTAATCCAACAGGTCTAAAAACATATTGACCTACACCACCTATTGTAAAATCCCAAAAAGGACTAGTAGGATTAGTTAAACAATTAACTAAAACAGTATCATCAGTTGCCGATGGTGATGGAGATATTTTTAAAACCAACTGATTTAAAGGTTGTATAGTAAATGTAGCATTGTTGTTACCTCCTACAATCGTTAAAACATCACCAAAATTATAACCACTACCATAATTTGTTACAAAAAAAGACTGTATTACACCACCAGATTCTGTAACATTAACAGTAAGCCCTGTACCAGTAGCACTACCTGTAGTAGCGCCTGTGGCTGGTGTAGTATTATAACCAGTACCACTGCTAACTAAAGAGCTTACACCTGTGTTGATAGAGGCGTTAGTTGTATAAAATAAAGGATATTGTTTTGTAGGCGATGTTAATTTTGATCTAGTAATTTTATCAAAATCTTTTTTACTTGTAATCTGTGTAATTGAAGAGTACTGAGGTTGCCCATGGTAAGTAGTAATAACTTCACCTATTTTGTATATTGTAGAAGTACTGTTGTTGTAAAAACAATCACTATTTGAATTGTATGTAAAAGCTATTTGTTTTTCAAAAGGATATAACTTATAAGCTATATCTTTATACATATTAAAAAACTCAGTATCGTTTTGTGTATTATTTTGGTTTTGTCTATTAACTTGATTTCCGTCAGGAAAATAAGAATTAAATATTTCCTTTTGTACAAGATCGGCAATACTATTAAACTCAGATGGTGTTACATAACCTCTTTGTTCTTTGTTTAATATGTACAAGACTGTTGTATATACTGTATTTACGTTTACTGCCATTTTATATTTTTTATATACTAAAAAGGCGGCCGCAACCGCCTTATAATAGTATCACTTGTTTTTATAGTTTTTTATCTATAGATTTATAGATTTCAACACCTTCATCTGTTTTTAAGAAAGCAGCGAAAGCTGAGTAAGGGTTTTCGTCAAAAGGTACATTCATTAGTTTTCTACCATTTGTTCCCCATGTAAATGTTCTTTGATCACCTGACAAATTAATAATACCAGCTTCAGCAGCTTTTACAGCTACGTTTCTTAATTGAACATTGCTGTCATTTGCTAAGCTAATAAATAATTCAGGATTACTTCGTGCAAATAAAAGAATATCTCTTTTTATTTCTTTAGAGCTCATGCTACTTACTTTAGACCCAAGTTCTACTCTTAAAATAGCCTCTGATTGATCTATATCCATACCCCTAGCCGCGTTTAAAGCGTCAATTTGAAGATCTAATATATCTAATTGATCTACAGCTTCTTCAACAGCACTAAATTCTTCATATAATCTACCTTTTAAAGGGTGATATAATGAAAGTAATTTTTGTAAATTTTGTTTTTCTTTTGGAACTTTCAAATCACCATCTTTAAATATAATGTGACCTAAAGTTGATTCACCCTTTTGTTCATCTACCAAAGGTGAGTCTTGATTTGTAGCATATCTTAGTTCTCTTTGTTTACCTGTTTTTTCATCAAAATAAAGTAAAGAGTGTTTTTTAGTATGCTTACTTGGTATTGTTAATGTTATTGGGTTTTTTTTACCTCTTAAATAATAAACTCTGTCTTTTATTTCCCAATCAGGTGTTAATGGTTTTTTTGGTGCAGCTTTTACTGCTACTTCTTGAGGCGCAACCTCTATATTTTCTACTGCTTGAGCTTTTTTAGCCATAATATAATAAAATTAAATAGTTATAAAAATAATACCCCGCCCGAAGACGGGGATATTATTAAGTTTGAATCATTATTAGATTCCTTTGAATAATACAAAGTTGTTAGCAGCTTGTGTTACTAAACATCTTTCAGATAGGAAGTTTACTTCCATAGCATCTAAAGTAGATGTAAATGCTCCACCAGCAGAACCAGTCAACCAAGACTTCATACGACGATCATCAGCTTGTGAAGCTCTGTATCGTACATGTAAGAAAGGTCTACGGATGTTAGTTCCTAACACTTGATCGTATACAGTTGAAGTTCCAGCAGGTATTAATACACCCTCGATAGAATTAATTCCGTCGATAGCGCCACGAGTTGAAGCATCATTTAAGTATTTCCAATCAGTTTTGTAGAAATCGTAAGATCCTCTACGGAAACCACTAAATCCAAGATTTAATGCCATTTCCTCAGAGTTTTCAAATAAACCAAACGCAGTACCACCGGCAGTTCCACCAGAGATTGCAGCTAGCATATCATCAAAATCAAGAGCAGTTTGTCTTTGTAAGAAAAGCATGTTTTCTTCAATAGCACCTTGAGTATCTAAGTTTTTCAAAATAGCGTCAAAGTCATCAATTCCAGCAGCAGCTGTAAATCCTACTTGTACGTTACCACGGTTTTCAATAGCAGCAAATAAACCTTCAGTTCCTGGAATTAAAGCCGCAGTATATGTAGCATCTCCAGAAGCATTTAGCTCACCTTCTACCATAGACATTTCTAGGTAATCTTCAAAACGTAGTCTTGTTTCAGACTCAGCTTTTAAGTACCATAAATATCCAGAAGCACCATCTTCAGTAGCAACTTCAACCCAACCGATTTGAGCCATATCAGAACCATTAACTACGTATTGGTTTCTAATGATGATAGGTGTGTTTGAAAATTGTGTGAAAGCAGGCTCTACGCTTTGTCTTACAGCATTTAATCCAGTACCTGCTGTGTTTGCTCCTTTTGAGTAAGCAGAACCATAAACAAATACTTTTAATCCTGTAGCAGTAAATCCATTAGCAACAGTGAAAGCGTTACCATCAAAAGGAACTACTGTAATAGTACCAGCAACAGGTCCTACAGTAGAACCAGGGACGCTAATCTTCACAATTGCTTTTCCTTCAGCACCTGTAGCAGGATCTAAAACAACAACTGTATCATTTACAGAAATAACGTTAGTAATAGTAGCTTGTGTAGCACCAGGCGCAACAGTAAGAACTGTTCCAGCACCATTAGCAGTAACACCATCGTATGCAATGTGCAATCTATTTTGTTCAGACCAAATAACTTGATCAGATGTCATTGGCATTTCAGCGCCAACCATTCGTAAGAACCCAGATAACGTTCTGTTTCCATAACGCTCTACTTCTTGTTCATAAATTTCAGGTAAATACTGCTGAGCAAATGTGTCAGTGTTTCCAGCACCACCGTCATTAAATTTCAAGAAGTTACTGTTAAGTAGCTCTTGTCTTTGACTTGGTACAATAGTACCAAATTGAGGAGTTAAACTCATAATTTTAAGTTTTTATTAGTTAAATTTTTTAGTTTTTATTTTAAGTTTTGTAGAATCAGCACCTGAAATAGCTTTAACTTTAAAGCCACCAATAAACACATCACCTTGAGTAGTCCTAGCTTTAGTGTCACTCAAGTTTTTTGATTTGTTTACAACTTCTTTTACAGCGTCTGCTTTTCCTTGCTCATAGAAATGAGCGGCGATCTTATCTACATTTTCAGCAGCATAAATAGCCTTGTGATAACCATTAACATCTTGAACATTACCGTTTTCGTCTAGGAACTTCCCAACGAGGTTTGTTATATTAGACTGGCTCTCTGCAACTTTATCTTTGTTTTGAATATTATACTTATATTTCTTTTCACCAACACTGATATCAAAACCTTTGAAATCATCGCTAAAAAGCTTTTTTGTACTATCTTTAAACATTTGATGCTGTTGCTCAGCTTGTTCTTGCTCCTTATTATATCTATTGAAAAAATCCATAGCTTTTTGTTGTTCCTGAGTAACGCCCGGTCTCAACTTGATCTCGTCGTAATA
>Ga0098049_1000190_pt1 | contig 25074 bp, 27 predicted proteins | sample 13BtaG_FD_92582 | JGI IMG/M metagenome (GOLD analysis project Ga0098049, IMG submission 92582) | Marine viral communities from the Subarctic Pacific Ocean - 13B_ETSP_OMZ_AT15268_CsCl metaG | ecosystem: Environmental > Aquatic > Marine > Oceanic | place: Subarctic Pacific Ocean | collected...
AAATAGAAGTAAAGTCTGAGTGTGAGCAGATCAAAGATATCGTAACAGATTGTCTAGGCTTGCATCGAGGTGCCTTAGGATATATAGGCAGCTGTGGTAATGTATCTTTAGTAGAAATTAAAGCAATAAACAGCTGTGAAGAGATATTTAGTCATATTGAAAACAAGGATTAATAATGAATAGAAAAGAAACTCAATTATTAGTTGAAAACTGGCGTAAAGTTTTAGATGAGGGTTTATATGATAGTGATTCAGAATTACTAGAGGAAATAAATTTAAAAAGAGGATTAGCGATAGCTGGACTCGCAGCTACTTTATTTGGAAGTGTATTAGGAGGTGCATCTACTGCTGATGCTAAACTTGCTGGATTTTCACCACATAATAATACAAAAGTAATGCAAGTCATTAAACGTGCCTTCGAAGGTCAACAGTTGACTAAGCAACAAATGAAGGATCTTTTTGAGTTGATGAATAAAGCGCAATCTGGCGAAACAGTAAAAATGACAAGTTTAGAGAAAAGCCAAGCAAAACATTTAATAAAAATGCATAAAAAAATGGTTGACAAGTTGCAAAAAAATCTGGATTTGGCTAAGAAAAATTGTAAAGAAGCACATAAAAAATATAAAGATTATGTTAAATTACACCCAGATGCTACTTACGCTAATTTTAATTCCAAAGAAAGAGAGGTCTCTGGAGATCTTGAAATCGCCCTTGATGAACTTAAAGAAGCACGTCAAGCTATAAAGGAATTTCACAAGCTTCATCTAGAATTTAAAATAGACAAGCAGGATCTTCCTGACGGCTTTAAAGAAACAAAAGTAATTTTAGACAAGGATGGAAATGTAGCTAAAGTTGATGGCAAAAAGCTATATTATGTAACCAAAACAGTTACAGTAAAGTAATTAATTACCACTCATAAACCAAGTTAGACTTAATAACTAAGTCATTTGTCAAAATCCCTTCTGGTGGTTTCGTATCATACATAAAGTTTATAGAGTTTTCTATAAAAAGGCTTAAACTAGTTATTAAAATTGTACGGACGTTTGCTTCTAGATTTATTCTGTAGTCTTTGTGATTAGATAATAGAGGTTGATAATAAAGTGTTAACAGGATTAAATTCTTTTTCTTTTCATCAAACGATTTTAGAAAAGACAAGTAAGATGTACTTCGCCATAAAGTGCTAGTTTGTTTATCTAAAACTACTTCATGATCAAACATTGCACCTGAGCCTAAACTAAGAGAAATATCTTCTTTTTTGATGAGCTCTGCTCTTAATCCTCCACCGTTTAGCTGTCTTATTTTAAGAGACTTAAATTCGTCTTGCTGAAGTTGTGTAAATAATTCTAGACCAATAATATTCCATTTCATCCATGTCCATCGAAAGTGAACAAAAGAATTATTTTTAAACTTTTTGTTAGATTGTTGACCTTGCGAATTTTTTGATTGCAAAAATACATGATGCTTTTTCTTTTTAAAATGAATTAAAAAATTTACATCAAAAGAAGTAATGTCGACGTTGCCTCTTTGAAGTTCGAGACCTCCTTTGACTTCTCCCCATAGTGGTTTTTTTTTATCATTATTTCTAATAGACTCAATATTAACTTGACCAAAAGAAATATTAGGTAAAAGTAGTATTAAAATTAACAGTATTTTTTTCATTTTGATACCTTACACAAATAAATGTTTATATATTTTTTTAATTGACTCGTTCTGAAATGTTTTTATTGGTGTGTCAACAATTCCTAAATCATCAAGCGCGTTTAATATTTTTTCTATGTTTTTATTTGCTCTTGTTTTTAAATCTTTTCGGTACTTAGAATCAAATATTTCTTTTGTAATTTCGTCTAAAAGATCTTTGTAGACGTACAAAGTTGCTTCGGATGGTGTTTTTTCCCCTATATCATTAATAGAATCTAGTTCTTGTAATAATTTATGCAGCTTTTTAAATTTTAATATAAAACGACCGCCCATATTGTATGCCATATCGATTAAGGCTTCTTGAACACTTACAGGCATTTTGTCAAAATCAAATTTTGCAGATTTTTTTAGTCTATTTAATTCGTGATTAATTTTAACTTTAAGCATTTCTTTTGCTTTTTCTTCTGAAACAGGTTCACAATTTTCAGGTAGTGTATCTAAACCATGTAAATCTTTATACCATTTGTTTGGTGTAGACTTAAAAGTTTTAGATTTTTTTTCAAATGTTCTACCGTAATATTTGTCTGCAAAGTCTGTAAGCTTTTTTAGACTTTGCTCGTCAGGTGATCTTGCGTATTCTGTGTAAAGTGAATCGTATTCTGATCTAATCTGGTCGTGATAAGACGTGTCAATAAAGCTATCAGGGTTATCTGAAACTCTTGATCCATAACCGATACTCCACTGGTGGTGGTCTGGATAAGGTGTAGGTCTAAAGCCTTCATTTTCACCTACAATATCTATAATACGTTCGAAAGATAGATTTTTATCAAAATTAAAAACTACATCTTCTTCAACATTTACTTCTGCTGGTGTTGTTTTTTCTTTATTAACTTGTTTAATAATTTCGATAGCAGCCTTTTGTTCTGAAGAATTGAAATGTGTTGAATTATAAAGTAAAACTGCTGCCATAAAAGGTAATACAAATTTTGAAGTATTAATAAATTTTTGTAAATAACTTTTATATTTTGGATTTTTATTTGCAACGAATTCTATTTCTTTTTTAGTAGCTGGTCTATTTTCTTTATCGGTAACTATCGGGTATTCACCGACAGGATAATCCTGTCCTGGTAAATCATCTTTGAATACTGAATGAAATTTTTCACTACTATTTTCACTTATATTTTGATAATTTTCAAAATCAACTAAAAAATTTTTAATCATATAGTGATTTTTTTTATTTTCTGCTATAATAATCATACGATACCTTTGACTTTATATTTAAGTATAATTATGAAAGATAAAATGAATAAAGACGATTTATATATAATTCAGTCAGACGTAACTGGAATGATAAAAATAGGTAGATCTAAAAATCCTCAAAAAAGATTAAAACAGCTTCAAACTGGTAATCCAAATAAGCTAAAATTGATAGCTGCTTTTAAAGGTGACGGGTGGAAAGAAAAAATAGTTCATGAAAGATTAAGCAGATATAGACTTGAAGGTGAATGGTTTAGTTATGATTGTGTAGGTAGTATTCCTGATAATATGTATGAAAAAATTTTATTTGGTTCTTTTGATGACTGGTGGAATAATTAAGTTCATATTTATTATAATACGAATAAAAAGGTTTTTATTTTGAGTCATAATACAACAAATGTAGGTACAAAAAAACCAGATGCTAGCGGAAATATAACTGTTGGATTGTCTGATCTTTCAAATGTGTCTGGCACTGCTAGCACAAATCAGTTTTTAAAATATGATGGAACTAATTGGGCGCCTGCTGATGCATCATCGTCTAGCGCAGTTGAATTTATATTTATTGGGCATGGCGAAAGTAATGCTTATGCCAACAGTCCACATGGCAGCGGTAATATTACTGCCACTAGTGATTTATACATTTATGATACGTCACCGACAAACACAATTACAGGTGCAACAATATCAAGTACTAATAACTGGGTCAGTTCAATTACACTTCCAGCAGGAAATTATATCGTTAGCGGCCAGACACGTTTAGAGTTTAGTGCAACCGGCTATGCCGGATATGCTTTTTATGATTCTAGTAATAATGTTCTTTCACAGATGGGTGTAATAGGTACAAACAGATCTACATATGGTGGTGCTGGTGATCTAGCTTACTCTATAGTTGAGTTATCAAGTCAAACAACTGTTAAGCTTAGAATGCAAGCTATGAGTGGACTAGATACAGGTGCTAATCAAGGTAATACACCGAGTGAACATGGAATTATTGTAATTGAAAAGTTGAGCTAGTTAAATGAGTTATAATATAACAGAAGTTAATAATCAAAAACCGAACTCATCAGGAGTTATACAATTAAGTTTAGATGACATAATTACAGTTAGCTCGCCAACGAACGGCCAGATTTTGCAAAAGTCCGCTTCAGATTGGGAAACTGGTACATTAAATAAATCGCTAAACGGCTTGCTTAATTATTACGACGATAATGGTTCTGCCGGTTCGTATGACTATGTCGCTGGGGATGTTTATGACATGAGAAAAGTATCCGGTGAGTTTAACGTTCAAGAATTTACGATGATTAACTCATCGGGCAGTTATGTTTCTAGACCTCATGCGAATAGTTCTTGGGTTATGGCTTTTGAAGTGAAAGCGAATGTTTATCCAAACGGCTCTATAATTCTGTTTCGAGCGAGAGTTGGCCCTACCAGAGGAGCTAATTCGAGTTGTGTTGTACGGTGGTATACAGGTGACCCGACAACAGCAATTAGTGACAGCGTTAATAGTCCAATCGGGAATAAAGCATACAGTAATACTCAATATGGGGGCGTTGCATATGGTCTATTAGTATGTGATGGAAATGATATAAAGGTCTCACTGCGAGTAACGACTGTTACAGGCACAATCGCACAGTCACAAGGTGTTCGATCAAGAATACAACAAATTACAGCCAAACAATTAAATTAAGGAGAAATCATGTTTTGTGTAGTAAAATTAAGTGGAAATTTAGAAGTTGGAACTGTAGTTCAGTATGATACTTCAACTAATAAATGGACAACTGCTAGCAGTCACCAAGATACAATTGGAGTAGTTAGTCAACCATCACAGCAAGATGAAGAAAATCAAGAATGGTGGGCTCAAGTAACTTTTGCAGGTGTAGCTTTTGCCTTAGCGGGTAGTGATATTCCTGATCAAGGCGGGAAACTTAATGTATCTAACGGAAAAGTTTTTGTTGACAATGCTTCAGGTGGTAATGGTATAATAGCGCCAATAGCAAGAGGACAAAGTGCTAGATCAACTAACGATTTAGTTATGGTAGATATTAGATAATAATTTTAAAATTAAAATTTCTTATTCGTTGTCTAGTTTAGGAATCCATTCGTCAACTTCAGTAGGAAGAATAACTTGTGATTGATCTTTTGTTTTAATTGGTTTATCACCTCCACTAAATACTGATAGTTTGTTTATTACTGCATTTTGTAATTCAAATATTTGTTCTCTCAAGAGTTGCATTTGAATCTGAGAGTCTCGTAAACGTGCTATAAGTGCAGCGCGATCTGCATTTGCACTTGCAAGCTTGTCTTTTAATTCTTCAACTTCAGATGGATCACGTCCACTAGCAATTGCTAACATAGAAGATATGCTACCAGTAAGCATACCTATAATTCCTATTAATATATCTCTATTTTCTTCTACAATTTTCGTTGTTGACAAGAAATATATAAGCTCACAAATGCAAAACATAAATACAACACTTGCCCACCAACCTCGTTTAGCTTTGTCGCTTTTTGTAAATTGTTTATTTGTCTTATCTTCTTTTGACATAAATCTTCTCTTTTACATTATTGAGTATATCATTGTATTAGATATTCCTGCTAAAAGTGTATTACTTAAGTAATATCTTGTATTGTCAAAAAAATCAAGACCATTTAAACCCATTTCATTGTTATTATTCCATAAAGCAATTGCAAGGCCTATTTTTTTATCTCCAGACCAAGTATCAATTACAAACTCTGACTTTACCAATCCAGATCTATAAGATGTATTTCCTCCTTGAGTGAATCCGTATTCTTTGTTATTTATTTGAATATCAGAAAAGTCACCTATAGTTGAATTATTTGCTGAGCTTGACCCAGTTACAATTTTTATATTTGCCCATGAACTAGCGTCAGGCAGGCCTGCTAGTTGAAAAACGTGACTATAGTATATATTTGTAGCATTTTTTGCACAAGAGTAAGTTATAACACTATCACTTATCATTTGCCAAGAAACAGACATAGGATAAGAAATTGTTGGCGAAGTTGTTTTGTAAATTTTAACTTTTTCTTTTTTGTTTTTAATGTAAGTCATTTATTAATCTCCGTTTATCATAGAATATACAGTTAAAACAGCTTGGGATTTTCTGTTGGTGTCAACAGAAGTTGTATAGTAAGTATTATGAACTCTGTAACCTCTGCCTGTAGGATTTGTCCAAGCTTTTGCGGCAAGTCTAATTTGCTTTGAACCTAACCAGCTATCTAAGATCATTCTATACGCAACTGGTATTGCAGCCGAGTCACCTTCAGCATAATAAGAAAATACTGTATTACTTATATCTACCCAAGCTGATCCATTATACTCTTGCATTCTACCTCCTATAAAGACGGAGTTAGTATTATTAGCATTTTCAAATGAAAGCTGGAAATCATATTCATATACTACAAAATCTGAATTTTCGTATGGAGTATATGTTATTTCTGATCCTTCGAAAGCTATTATATTAGTAGTAATATCTTCGACTATCGTTGGATTATTTGTGATAACAACTTTTTCGTTAAATATTTGATTTAAATTTGTCATTTTTATATTTCACTTACTTTTAGTATACACTTGCATTGATTATAATAACTTGAGTTTCCTTGCCAATATTTGTTACCATATAAAATAAAGTCGTGATTGGAAGAATAGGCTTCACAATACAGTCTTAATTGTTTAGAGCCTGACCAACTATCAATTGAAAATTTAATATTTACAATATGTGCTAATTGATTTGTAGTACCAAAAGATTTTGTACAATTACTAACATCTACCCATACTGATCCGTTATACTCTTGTAGTTTTACAAAACCAATGTCAGATAAGGCTGCTGCTGAGTGAGCGTGAAAAGTGTAGTCATATATAACTTTACTAGAAGTACTAATCGGAGTGTATGTCACTAAAGAGCTATCTAAAATGGTATCTGCATTTAACGTAATGTATGTAGGAGAAGAACTTTGTATAGTTATATTTGAATTTGAATTTATTGTATAAGTCATTTTTATAACTCTGCTTTTTTAATCATTATATTAGTTTTCCATTATACCTTTGTAGATACTATATATATATTCTAAGAATATATTTACATCTCCTAAGTAGTATGATAAATCAATTCCTGTGGCAATAAAAAATAAATTGTTTGCATGAAGACTTCTAGATGTATGAAACAGACCAATGATTATATAAACAAACAACGCAAATGCAGCTCTATAAAGTAACCACCAAAATATTTCTTTTATTGTTTTATTTCTAAGCCTAACTTTTATTTTTTTTGCGCCACCTAATCTTTTTACTTTTTCACCGCTTTGCGGAGGTTGTATGTGTGCTTCTTCGAGACCCATTACATAGACTTGTTCAGGTTTTTTAACACCTTTAAACTGGTATAGTCCAGCAAGTGCTATTTTGGCTTCTTTGGGAATAAACCTGTTAGACTTAGTTCTTTCTTTAAATTTTAAAAATGCTGACTTGCTTAATAGAATTTGATTTGGCCCGCATATACTCATTGTTCGTGCTGCAATGTTTTTACCTATTCCTTCAAGATTTATTCTTTTTCCGCCTGCACGAACCATATGCTCTTCAGACTTAACAATAAGCATTTTAGCCCAGTGTATTCCGACACGAGATTGAAAAGGTATTTTCTTTTTCTTTAGGAAGTTTTTATAATCAAAACCAAATGCTATTGCATCTTGTACTGTAGGGAAGTACATTAGATGACCATCAGAAGCATCTACAAGCTGGCCGTTATGTCTTGCAATAAAATTCATTACATATCTATCATGTATCCCAAACCATAAAGCAGCAGCTTTAGAGCCATTTCTTTGAACAAACTTTGTACTACCAATAATATCAGTTAATACTATTGCAATCCAGTGTTCAACCATGTTTTGAGGTAAATCATTACTCATTTATACACTCACATTTGCATTTATTACATTTACAATATTTTATATCTGAAGACATTTTTTAGCCTTTTAATTCGTATATTAATAATTATGTTAATAATACACTAAATAGGACGATAATAATAATGTTAGATAAGACACCTTTAAAGAGCAAGAAGTTTATAGCATATTTAATAGCAGACTTTGGATGGAAAATAGTTATCTTATATATGTTGACGCATCTTAAGTCTAAGCTATCACCTGAAGAATTGACATTTTTGTTAACGATTGTAATCACAAGTGGTATAATACAGATTGGGTATATTTTGGGGCAAGCTGCCTTAGACAAGTATGTTAATGCTGCCATTGAAATTTTTGATAGGGATAAAAACGAAGAAAAGAAAGAATTAAAAGATGAAAAATAGTCTGATAGTAGAAAAACTCGAAGCTAATAATTGCGAAATATTATTAGATAAAGCTGAGGCTCTATATTTATCTGAAGAGGTGAATAACTTAAAAAATAATAGTTTATTAAACGTTAAAAACCTTAGTAAAGTATTAAAAGAATTTCAAGTTAATAATTCAGTAAAATATTATTCTATTAAAGATATTAACAAGATTTCAAAAAATTTATTAAATAACATTAAAAAAAAAGTAATTAAAGAAGAAACTGGGAGAAATCTTTCTACACAGAAAGGCGTATTAAGCACAGTTAATGATTCTGGTTCTATAAGTCCTGGTAAACTTGCTTTAGCTCAAGGCTTCGACACTTCAGAGATGTTTGGTGAGGAAGATGATGATGAGCAAGAAAATTTTATTACAATTAGAAAAGTTTTGACAAAATTAATTGTAAAAAATAAGTAATTTTTCTATAATATTCTTATCTTTTGACTTTACGTTTTAAAATGTATTTTTCTCTATAAAGTAAATCATGAAAGGCTTGAATAACTTCTTTGGTGATTTTTTCAACTTTTGAGTCAAAATCTTTGTCAATTTTATCAAGACTATTAAATTCAGATTTGATAACATCTTTTATTTTTTTTTCAACTTCTTTTTCTTTGAATTTTTCGATCTCTTTTTTGATCATAGACTTAATTTTTTTTAAATCAGACTTTGTTAAGTTTTCATTTATCATTTGTATACCTCTAATTTATATAGGATTTAATTTTGAGTAATAATAACTGGAATAAGTATTTTCCTTACAGCAAACCTAGACAACAACAAGTAGCAGTAATTAATAAAGTGCTAGAAGAATTTAAAAATGGCAAAAAATACGCTATTATTGATTGTGGTACTGGCGTTGGAAAGTCTGCTATCGGCTTAACAATTGCAAGATCTATTATAAACAGTTCAGAGTATAGTGGTACATTTGAGAATGGCGCGTATTTTTTAACAACACAAAAAATTCTTCAAGATCAATATGAAAAAGATTTTTCTAAATCGTCTGGGCTTATATCTTTATACTCATCTTCAAACTATATCTGTAAAAATGACAAAAAAGTATCATGTAAAGAAATACAATCCGGTTTGAGAGCAAATAGTTTGCCTAAAAGTTTTAGTAATTGTAGTTATAACTGTGTTTACAAAAAGAAAAAGAAAGACTTTGTTGAAAAAGAATTAGGTATCACTAATTTTAGTTATTTTTTAACAGAAAAAAATTATAGTCAAAAAGTGCCAAATAAAAAAGTTTTAATAATTGATGAAGCACATAATTTAGAAAATGAGTTATCTAGGTTTATTGAAATAAGTATTTCTTCTTATTTTTCTAACAAAATATTGAAATTAAAAGTACCTAATGATTTAAATACACAATTTAAAGCTTATAAATGGATTAAGGACGTTTATTATCCTGCAGTTAAATTAAAGTGTGAATTTATTGGAAAACAATTGTCAAAGTTTGGTATAACTGCAGACAAACTAGAAGAATTTCAAAAAATTACAAAAAACTTTGACATGCTAGCAGCGCATGAAAAAAAGATACTACAGTTTATTAGTTTATATGACAAGGATAACTGGATATTTGACATTGAAGAAAAACAGCATAACAATAAAAGATTTATTTTTAAGCCCATAGATGTTTCACATTACTCAACACAATACTTGTTAGACTATGCTGATTATATAATTTTCATGTCTGCAACAATTATTTCTCATGAAGGATTTAGTCTTACATTAGGTTTACCTTTTAATGAAACTATTTCTATAAAAGAAGGTTCACCTTTTCCTGTTGAAAATCGGCCAATAATTTTTTCTTCTTGCGGTAGCATGTCATTTAAAAACTTACAAAGTACTTTACCTAACATGATTAAATCGATTGATTCTATATTAGAGAATCATAAAGATGAAAAGGGTATAATTCATACTCATAGCATAAAAATAGCTGAAAGTATTTATAAAAAGCTATCTAGAAAATATAAAAATAGAATTTTAATTGCTTTTGGTAGTGATAGAGACAAAATATTAAAAAAGCACATGAATTCAAAAAGCCCAACTGTGTTATTATCACCCTCAATGTCAGAAGGCGTTGATTTAAAAGGAGACCTTTCAAAGTTTCAAATACTATGTAAAGTACCTTTCCCATATCTTGGTGATAAAGTAACTAAAAAGAAGATGTCTAAATGGAGTTGGTGGTATGATACACAAACAGTAAGAACTATTATTCAAAGTGTAGGAAGAAGTATTAGATCTGAAAAAGACACGGCTGTTACCTATATACTAGATGATGACTGGAGAAGACTTAAGAATAAATCTAAAAAGCTTTTTCCTGATAACTTTTTTGAAAATTATCACGAATATTGAGGTAAAAATGAATGATGAAAAATATACAGGCGCAGGAATAATCTGCTATATAGACAATACAAAAGGCACAATAGAAGGTTTAAGTAAAGATTATTTGTTTCTTATACTAGAAGATCATAAAGATTTGTATGACTTCCCTAAAGGTGGATTAGATCCTAATGAACCGCTTTTAGATTGTGCCAAAAGAGAAGCATTTGAAGAAGCTAACATCAAATCGTCTAATATAGAAAAGTTTTTAATAGACAGTATAGATAAAGCTCATATTTGCGGTAGTGGTTTAGTTTTGTTTTTAGCTAAACTAGATATTTTCTCTATTGGTAATATAAAAATTAAATTTAATCATACAATCAATAAATTTGAGCACAAACAAGAATTATTTTACTTAACCAAAGAAGAAGCAACAACAAACGAGGAAAAAAACAATAAAAAGACATTTAAAAAAATGCCTTTTTATTTAAACAAAAGCTTAGACTGGGCTTATAATGTAATAAAAAATAGTGAGATATGAACAGTCAACTTCTAGAATTATTTTATAAGTTAAAAAAATTTAACACACAATTTAAAAATAGCAAACTAAGATTTGTAACGAATAACAGTATTTATGAAAGTAATTTTTTCTACACGTATCTTTTACAACAGTGTAAATTGCTCGAAGCAAATCCTTACAAAGATATATTGTTTAATTACTTAATAAAGTCTGAAAGCTTGTATCCAGGGAGCTCTTATTATGTCACAGAAAAGCTTTTAGATGTTTTAAATAATAATAATAATAAAAGCATTAAGACAAAAACAGAGGCCAATATATTAAATTTTAAAAAATACTTGGACAGTGTTTCAACTAGTAAAGAATACTCAGATTTATTTTTAAACATATTAAAGTTTAGCGGACCTGATGCAACATTATCTTGTAAGCCAACTAACAACGTTGAAACTACGATTATTAAAAAAAATAATACTAAATTTAATGTTTCTATACACGAAAGTTTTAACGGTGTATATTTTTCAAATCAACAAGAAACAACAAAACAATTCATTACAGCTGTTATGGATGTCTATATAGAAAAAGAATCAGAGATAATGTCTCTCATAAATTATGCTTATGAGCAAAAAATGCCGGTGTTGCTTATTTGCAGAGGAATATCTGATTACGCTGTTAGTTCGTTAAAAAGTATTATATTAAAAAACAATATTTTTATATATCCGTATATTGCAAAATTTGATAATGAAGATCCTTTTCTATTAAAAGACGTTTCAGACGCTTTAGAAACAAATCTTTTTTCTTTAGATGCAGGAGATAGTTTATATTCTGGAATAGTCGAAAAAACAAGCAATAAAAAGTTAAAAATAAAACCAGACAGTATTGAAATTTTCGATATTAATAAAAGTCTTATGAAAAAAATAAATGATCAAATTAAAGATGCTAATCCAGAACTTAGAAAATATTTAATAAAAAGAAAAAATAGAATATCGCCTAATATAATAGAAATTAATATTCCTAAAGATGAAGTCAAATTCATTTCAGAAATAAAAAGCTTGATTAGATGTTATAATAGCTGTGTTTTGTTTGGCTTTATAAAAGATGAAAATGAAAAAGTCTATTCTTACAAAGAAGATATTGTAACAGAAAAACTATCTACAAATCTATATAAGACATTATTAAATATAGGCTATACAATAAGGGAAGATAAGAATGTCTGAATATATAAAACATTTGATTGAATGTCAATGTGTGCTTAACTTATTTAAAAACAATACAAAAACAATATATCATAAATTCAAAGTGTTTTCAAAAATAAATAAAAACGACGAAGTTAAAGAAAAGTATGTAATCTGCAATAATTGTGATATTGTTCATAGAGTTTATGAGGTTTGCAAAAGTGAAATCAAATGGGGAAACGAAAACTTAAAAAGTTTAGTAACTACTAAAGAAGATATAAAGTTTAACCTAGAATCAAGAGATAAAGAAAAAATTGTTTTAGAATTAGAAAAAAATAATATAGACTTGTGTGAATGGGAATATGCTGAGTATTTAATAGAAAACAACAAAGAAGGACAAATAATATTAAACAAAAACGAAATTGATAATAATATAGTCTATAATGTTCTTTATATTAAGGATGATAAATTCTCTATTAAGAAAGAAATTCAACAAAGGTTTGTTTAAATGCTAGATCCTAATGAAAGTAAAGATTTAAAATTATTAGAAAAATGCCGTCAAATCAACAAAGAAATTGTTGATTTTGGTGTTAGCAATAAAGAAATTATAAAAATTATTGAACTTTTGTCTTTTGAGCTAGAAGATACTGACTTAATGAGAAGTATTCATTCTTTGTTAAAAAAAGAACCTGATGATATTCAAAAAGAAAAAATAGTTATTTGAAAGGAAAGATGTATGTCTGAATTAAACGAAGAAAATTTTGTACCCCAGGATATTAGTGAGTTTTATGGTAAAGTTAAGCTTTTGATTGAATCTATGGAAGAAGATGTTCTTAAAGCTAACAAAGGAAACAAAGCTGCAGGAGTTAGACTAAGAAAAAGTCTAAGATACCTAAAATCAGTTTCTGGTGATTTTGTTAAATTTACTTTAAGCAAGTAGTTTATTTAGTTTTTGTAAAGATTTTTTTTCTATTTGACAAACTCTCATTCTTGTAATGTCAAATAGTTCGCCTATTTCTTGTAGCGTCATATCTTTGTTTTCATTAACTTTGTTAATAATACAATTACTAGATGATTCTAAGTTATGCCAATATCTACATTTTTTATTAATGCAGGACTTTTCATAACTTTTATGTGCAGCAAAACAAGCTAGCTCTGAGTTTTTAAGTGTCATTATAAAACCTTTCTATTTATTATTGAGATATAATTAGTATTATAGAAATATTAGAAAGGTTTTATAATGACACTTAAAAACTCAAAAAAATTATTTATTGTTGATACGAGCGTTCTTTTATATGATAAAAGTTGTATAGAAAACTTTAAGGGAAATGATGTTGTTATTCCTCTTGTCGTTTTAGAAGAATTGGATAAATTTAAGTCAAGAGAAGGTATTTTAGGAGAAAATTCAAGATATTTCAATAGATTTCTTGACGAACTAAGAAGTAACGGTAGTCTTCACGACGGAATATATCTTGAAGATCTTAATACGTCAATTAGAATAGAATCAAATAATTGTTGGGAAGGATTAACAAATTTAGATTCAAATTCAAATGATAATTTAATAATTGCAACAGCAAATTATCTCAGAAAAAATAATGAAAGTTATGAAGATATTATAGTAATAACTAAAGACATAAACTTAAGAGTAAAATGTGATGCTATAAATATTGCTGCAAATGATTACTATGCTGACTATGAGTTTCTAATAAATAAAAACATATTCTTGGGAATTAACCAGATTGAAGTAGAAAGAAACGTAATTGACGACTTATACAATAATAAGCATATAGTCCTACGAAAGATTCCAGAGTTAACTGAAGTATGTGAAAATGAATGTGTTGTTCTTAAATCGAAAGACGAATCATCTTCAGCCTTGGCGATAAGAAAGTTTAACAGTTTAGTTTTAGCTACAAGCAAGCAAGATATTTTTAAAAAAACAAAACTAGAAGCAAAAAACAAAGAACAGATATTTGCGCTAAATCTTTTGTTAGACGAAAATATTTCTTTAATGACAATGACAGGTGTTCCTGGAAGTGGAAAAACATATTTAGCACTAATGACAGCACTAAGTGAAATCGAAAAAGAGAAGAAAAAAAGAATTATATTCACTAGACCTATACAAACAGTAGGTAAAGACATAGGATTTCTTCCAGGTTCTTTAAGCGAAAAGATGGCACCGTGGTTATCACCTATTGTAGACAACTTCAGAAATCAGTTTGGCGACTTAACATATTTCAATATGATGATGGAAAAAGGTATCATCGATGTCGCACCTTTATCCTATATAAGGGGTAGAAGTTTTAATGATGCAATTATAATTGTTGACGAAGCACAAAATGCTACTGTTCACGAATTAAAGACTGTAATTACACGTACAGGTAAAAATTCAAAAATAATTCTACTAGGTGATATTGAGCAAGTAGATTTGCCATATATAAATAAGTATTCTAACGGTTTAACAATAGTTATTGAAAAACTTAAAAAAGAAAATCTAGTAGGTCATATTCATTTTGAAAAAGGCTACAGATCAGACTTAGCTAATATTGCTGCTAAATTATTGTAAAAGGTTTTTTGAAATGTCAAATCAAATCGATTTAAATAGGCGGAAAAAAATATACCCACTTTTAAGACAAAAGCCTGTATTTGGAAGTGCTACTATTGGACCTGGCGGAGGTGGCGGTGGTAGTGGAGGTGAAGACCACTGTATTAATGCAGAAACTCACATAATTCCTTTTATCGATTCTCATAGCGAAACAAAGAACTTTACAGGTACTTATACTACTTTACCTGTAGTTGCTGTGACGCCTGAAGATGAAAATGTAAATTTATTTATAACAAATTTAGAATTAACTTCTGTGACAATAGAAAGCTCTGCGCCATTTACAGGAAAAGTTCACCTTCAAGTATTTAAGGACAACTAGTATGTCAAAAACTTACGAAGTAGGTAAAGTTATATTAACTAACAGTGAAATAGAAAAAATTGTTTCTTTAGCAGAAACATATAGTCAATCTCCTGTTATTAAAATTACTAGTAACAAAAACGTAAATATATTTATAACTAATGTTAGCACAAATAGTTTTACGATAAACAAAAGTGCTTTAGAAGAAGTAACGATATACTATTCAGCTATAGAGAGATAAAAAATGGCAGCAAAAGACTTTTTAAGTAATCAAATAAAAGTAGAAAAGATAATAGGCTCAAATTCAACGGGACCTAAACTTTTAGTATATCCGGATGGAAAAAGTACAAACGATACAGGTGGTATTGATTCATCAATGCTTGCAAACGTCGGATCAGATACATTTTTATTTGTTAGCGGATCAATTTTTGGAAAAGATAGGGGAGATGCAAATTCTGTTTCTGTTTTTGGTGGAGACGTCGTCGTAAGCGGTACCTTATATGCTGAAAGACAGGTCATAGAAGTTGATGAAGTACTGCCTGGTTATCTTTACGTTTCAGGCAGTCTAGCAGTTACCGGAAGTTCAATATTTAACTTAAACAAGACAGGAGATTCAGATTTTATTGTCAAGTCTCTTAATAAAGACAATGCAATTAAAGTTAATTCACTAGAAAATACAATACAATTTATGTCTGGTGGGTCTCCAACATCACCAGACGAATCAAAATATACAGATACAAATTACTTTGTTAGCGGATCAATAGGGTCAGCACATCAGCCATCAATAGGTCCACAAATCGGAAATGGAGATAGAGGTACTAGTGTTTTTGGCGGTGATGTTTTTGTTAGTGGTTCTATGTGGGCACGTGCCTTTAATGTAACAAATCTATCAGTTGATGGTGATACTATAAATCTTAAAGGTTATGAAGAAAATGGTTCGTTTTTATCAAGAAACGTTGTTGAAGGATTTAATTCGATAGCATTAGGTACAAACAATGTTATAGAAAGTAAAAATTCTTTTGTTTTAGGCTCAAAAAACAACAGAATAGAAGGCAAAGATGATTTTGCCAACAGCTCAATAATATCTTCAATTGGTTCAACCATTTCAGGATCAAATAGTTCTATAATACTAGGCGGACAAAACAATGAGATTAAAGACTTTGCAGCACCTAGTTATGTTGCTTTTTCAAATAATGTCAAAGTAAGCCGCGCGGAAATTCTCGCACTTTATAGTAATGATCTAATCGCAAGCGGTACAGTTAGTGAAACATTTGTTTTAGGCGCTAGTAATACTGTAATTGGTGCTCCAGAAGATGTTACTAGATTTAATCACGTTTTAGGACGAAATAATAAAATTTACGGTGTTAATAGAAGTTTTATTTTAAACTTTTCAGATGAAGAAACTTATAAACCTGAAAACTTAGATAACCCTGAACCTTTAACATTAGTTTCTGGATCTAATAATAGTTTTGTAGTTTCTAGAGGCAGTGACTTTATTTCTGGGTCTTACTCAAATGTAATTTTTACAGAAAACTCTGACTATACACTTGTTGAAGACTCGTTCATAAGTGGCAAAGAAAATACTTTACATAATGTTAAAAATTCAACAATATTTGAAAACAATATCAATACGACCGGATCAAACTATTTAACAGCTATTGGAGGTGCTAACTCTAATTACTCTGATGATAGTGTTGATGATTTAAATGATAGATTAACTAAAAGTGGAGTAAATTACTTATCGTCTCCTGGGTTTAATGTTTCATTAGGCGGCGACTTCTCTCAAATAAGTGGATCATACAATTCGCTAATTGGAGGTGCTGCAAATAAAGTTACTGGTTCAAATTCATCTATTATTGGATCAATAGGGTCAACAATATCTAATTCAACAGGCTCAGTGATATTAGGTGGAGTAGACAATAGTACTAGTGCAAATGAAAACTTTATTATAGGAACTGATAACACTTCTTCAGGTGAAAGATCTTTCTTGCTTGGACGAAATATTACAAATGACAGTGACGACTTTTATATAATTGGAAACGGTCAAGATTCTTCTAATACGAGCTTAGTCCTAAGCGCGTCAAAGTTTGAATTTGGAAACTTATCTAAAGAAAAAGTTTACGGTGCTGATACTAGCTTTTTCGTTAGCGGTTCAATTGGTGCAAGAAGTAGATTTTTTGCAGGAAACACAAATAAAGATGAGTATTATGGCGTCTCTGTCTTTGGCGGTGACGTTCACATATCAGGCTCTCTTACAGGAGGAAATTTTGAATTAACAAAATTATTCTTCGAGGGCGGCGAAGCAAAAGGAGTTGCTCGAGCTCTTGGTAATAAGGATGCATTTGATCTTAATTTTCTAACAAATAATTTCAATAGAGTTAATATTGATGGTGTTTCTGGAAGTCTAACTTTAGGAGGAATGATTCCTGCTGGCGAAGAAGAACACGTTCAATTGCACATTAGAACAGGCTCCGATGGGAGTTTTGATTTTAATAGTTCTTTAGATAAGTCACCTGCAAGTGAATTTCCTTTACTTATATCTAGAAACATATCACAACCATCAGAAAATCAAGGTACTGGCAAAGAAGTAGGTTTAGCATTTTCATCATTCCCGACTTTAGGCATTAGCGATGAAGGATTAATAGATGAACCCGGTGCAGCTATAACACATAGAACAACAGGGTTCAATGCTAAAGGTGATCTTTTATTTAAAACAAAAACTGAAGTAGGACAAATATCATTAGGCGCTGCAGGTTCTTTAACAACTAAACTTGCCATTACAAGTGCAGGCGAAATGCTTCTCGGAAACGATAATCCTCAAGGTCACTACATTGATTTAAGAGTTACTGGTAGTGAGTGGCCTTTAATACAAGCATCAGGTTCTACACCTTCAGGAAGAATAATTTCTATTGGCGAAAACAAAAATGATACAAAAGGATTAAACCAGAAAGATACAATTTTTAATGTTTACGGCTTTCCAGGATCGAAAAAGCTTTTACAAAATAGTCGATTAGTTTCTTCATTTGGCGGAGACGTTGTTGTAAGCGGTTCTTTATATGTTGAAGCTCAACCTGGTGATGCGAGTTCACCGGGGATTGATTTAGATGGTTCTCTTTTAATAAAAGGTGATATTGAAAGCAAAGAACATAATCTGGATATTAAAGCACCCGACGGAGATATTATATTAAACGCCGAATACGACGTAATTGTTGAAAAAGATTTAGTAGTAAAAGGCAATATTACAGGTTCACATATAAAAGGTGACGGTTTAGAAATATCAAACGTCAACAAATCTTCAATATGGGAAGTAGTTGGCACAGATCCGGTTACTGGTGGAACTTTATTGTCACCGGGAGATTTTATAGACGGAAACACTGGAGTTCATATGGTAGACTTATTTGCGACAATAGACGAATCAAGGATACAAGGCAGACCTGAAATAGCATATTCTCCTACAACAAATACGCGATTATATGATACTTATTTTGAAATAGAAAAAGATGCTATTGGTCAAGTAAAATATAAAAATTCTTCTACTGGTGTTGAAGGAACAAAGCCAATAGAAACTGAAAGAGTTGAGTCTCCTGAGCAATTAATCATTTCGCTTAAATAATTAAATAAAACAAAGTAAATTAAAGGAAAAAAATATGTCAATATTAGTACCAAAAGCGCATAGAGACGGCTCTCAACTTGGTATGCATAAAAGAGAATGGTCAAATATTCTTTCTGAGCAAATATATTCTTCAGCTTCAATTATTGATGGCGCAGTAATAACTTCAGGCTCAACTAGTCTTTTGGTTGATGGAAGACCACTAATTACATCTCCTTTTACAGAAGCCAGCATTTCAACCGAATTAGCAGACGGCATAATTGGCTTACGCCTCAATAACTTAATGAAGCCAACAGCTGACTATGACATGGACGGCAATACACTAACTTCAGTTAGAACTCCTACTTCTGCAGGTGAAGTTGCGACAAAGTATTATGTTGATCAAAATATTCAAGGCTTAAAGTGGAAACAGTCTGTTAGAATATCTTCACATTTAGAAGATCCAGACGCCAAACATTGGTCTAAAGGTGAACTAGTCTTAGTTTTTCAAGAGCAAACACCAGACTTACAGGATTATAAATTAATTGATGGTAACGAAGGTTGGCATTATAACTCAAGCACAGAAGTTCTAACCTGGAAATACCCGACAGCTGTACAATATCTAAAACACCCGTCAAGCACTACAACAACCACTACCACAACACCTTTAAACAGTGGAAATCAGAATCTTATACCTACAAGTATAAATCACGTTTACCCACATCCAAATGGAGTACACTATAAGTCTGCAAATATTGATGATGTTTCTCTTGAAGATAGAAAAATAAACTTTAGAGAATTAATGTTTGACAGAGGTTTAGATAGTGCACCAGCTTATGGTGAAATTCAAATTGGTGATAGAGTTTTAATAAAAAATGCAACGCCTAAAACCATGAATGGTATATGGTTTTTTGAACAAACTGGTTCAAATTTACCTTATTCTACTTCGATAACTCATCCAGAACATGAGTGGAATTGGAGTTTAAAAAGAGCATTAGATTTTGATCATAGTAGTGAAGTTTCTTCAGCAGCAGTTTTTATTGAAGAAGGTAATAAAAACGAAGACAAGAGTTATGTTGTTACAACAAATACATCTTCGATAGCAGCACAAGCCATTGGCACTTATGATGTTGACTGGGCTATCTTTGGAACACAATTAGGCGACGACATAACAATCTATAGAGATGCAACGCAAAGTGATCGATTTGAAGTCACCGGTGTTCTTAGAGATATTAACGATATCTTTTATGACTATACAACTGCAGGTAATTATGATGGTATAACTGGTAGAAAAAAAGTAATAGACGGAGAATTTCTTGTAGGTAATGGAACAACTTTTGTTGCTGAAAGTGGTAACGATGTTAGATTGTCAATGGGGCTTGGCGATACAGATAGTCCTACGTTTGCAAACTTAACATTGACAGGTGGGGCTTTAACAGCTTCACACTTAATATCAAATAGCAACAACGGTGCAGATCCAATAACAATTAAAAGCAATTTATCAGGAACATTTGAAATAACAGGTTCAAGTATTCGTTTAGATGAAGATTTAAATGCAAAAGATATTGTAGCAAGAACCTTACTTACTTCTAAAGGTAATGCTCAAATAGACGGTAACTTAAATTCAAGTAATAACATAACTGCAGGAAAATCAATTTCAGCGCAATTTGTAACTGCATCTGTTGCATTAAGCGCAAGTTATCTACAATTAAAAGAGTTTAACAATGTTACAGAGTTTACTACTACAAATGGTTATCCTACACAAAACTCTTTATATATTGCTAATAATGCTTTATATTTTGATGGCACACAAATAGGAGGCTCAGGAGGCGGAGGTCAGCCTATAGAAAACGTTTTATATTACGGTGGTAATATAGTCTCGGATATTGCTTCTAGCAGCACGCAAGACCATTCAAACGCAGTCCTTTATATGCGTTTAGGTGTATCAGGTAGTCATTTAAGTGCAATTACTGACGCAGCTGGAAGAGCAAATTATTACCAAATTCTTACAGGCTCTTTCCAAGAATTAACAGGGACTAAAGTAGATATTAATGGTGGTACTATAGATTCAACTGTTATCGGTGGTTCTATACCGGCTGTTGGTACATTTAGTACATTAAATACTAATAATGCTAAAATAACAGGCGGTGAAGTTACTGGTAGTTACGGAAAATTTACAGTACTTTCAGGTTCAGATGTAGATATTAATGGAGGTAGAATTGATAATACTGATATTGGGCTTGACGTAGCAGCACACGGTGTATTTACTAATTTGACTGGCTCGACTCATATACACACACCTTTAGCCGAAATTGGCCGAATAGAATTAGAAGGTACTGGTACCCCTGGATTCATAGCAAATACAATTATAGGTATGGATAGAAACGGTAGTACTAGCGCTCAAAGAGGTATGTTTACTCAGTTAACTGCTAGTCAGGGGATTGAAACTACTGGAATTAGTACACTTAACGGTACTAACAAAGCCCTTAGTAGAATAAGCAACTTTACAATTGATAATACATGCCAGATTGATGCAACAACCACTACAGCAACAGATGCCAACTTTACAAATTTGAAGGTAACTAATTTACAAATGCCTCAAAATGGTACTACAGATGATCCTGCTAATGTAGGTAATCATTATTTCAAGCTTTTTGCAGATTCCAATGTTCGAAGTGAAATTACACACAGATCAGGCAAAGAATTATTAATCAAAGCCACTGAAATGACGGGTACTAGAGCATACTTTAATCATATAGAAGTTAAAGCTGGTGAAGTTACTGCTAGTTACGGAAACTTTACTTCACTAACTGGCTCGAAAGCTTTATTTTCCGAAGCTATTATTAATAATGCTAAGATAACTGCAGGTGAAATGACCGGTAGTTACGGAGAGTTTGTAATACTCTCAGGTTCAGACGTAGACATTAATGGTGGCACAATTGACAATGTAATTATAGGCGAAGATACCGATGCAAATAAAATTACACACGGTAGATTTGACACATTAACTGGCTCAGTTTCTTATATAGGCGATCCAGCTTTGCATGGTAGCACATCTTCTAGCGCATATAAGAGTTTTGGTAGATTCTTAACACTATCAGCTTCACATGTAGAAATATTAGATCCTGATTCACAAAATCACGGCGTTTTTGAGCACTTGACTGGATCTTATATTAGAATTGAAAACGAATTGAGTGCTAGTGAAGGTGCTACAATTGGCTTCGGTGGTAATGTAATAGGAAACGTTGGAACGCCAGATACGTCCACAGCAAATCGAAAAGCCGCAGTTAATAGAGAATACATTGATACTGTTGTAGCAATTAAAACTTCCGTAAGATTAGCTCATATGGACGGTAATAAAAATCTTTTGATAGACTTACAATCGGGGGATAACATTGACGGAGTTGAGCTAGCAGTAGGTGATAGAGTTCTTTTAGCTGCTCAAACTGATCCGAAAGAAAATGGAATATGGGAAGTTACAGGCCCCGGAGCTGCATTAAGGCCCTTTGATTATGCTACAGATGATCCAATAGGTGAATTTATTGTATATGTCAAAGAAGGTAATGGTAATAAGAAAAGTATATTCTCGATAACAAGACCTGATGATAATTCAACTGGTATAATAGATACAGACACAGTTGTTGTTACAAAAATATCTAGTCACTTTGGTGTTTCAACAGCTGGCAAGGGATTAAATAAGACAAATTCTTTATTTAGTGTAAACATTGCTGAAGGGGGTATTGATGACACCAACTTTAGAGATAGATCAAATCTAACATTTGATGATAGATCAGGTGCTGATCCTAGACTATTGCTTTCATCATCTATTAGAGTTGATGCATTAAAAGTAATAGATGAAACTGGAAATACTGGCGAAATATTTATAAGCGGTAGTGCTGATTCTCGCATTGACAATGTTAAGATTGGTATGACAACACCTGCTGACGCTCAATTTGCTAACATAACTATGAAGTCAGGCAAGACCAAATTTGACACAGACTATGTATTAACATCTTCAAACGGGTCAACAAATACTTCAATTGGTTTACATAAAGGTGAGTTTGAAGAAATTCATGTTCCTAATTCATTTGTTGCTGACAATAATGACCCTTCAGGAGAAAATAGAGTTATAATTTCTGGTTCGCTAATAATGGAAAATAGCAAGCCAAACAATACTACTAAAAGAATCTACGTTAAAGATGGCGATTTATACTATCAAGATGATAGAATAGGTTTCGGAAGTGGTGGAGGAGCTGCTACAGGAGCAGTTACAAAGATACCTGACTTTACATCAATATTTGTCACAGGCTCACAAGCTGACGGGCATGGTGCATTTATATCTGGATCTTTGGTTGTTGAAGGTGACGTTCATATTAAAGGAACAACAACAACAATATCATCCTCCAATACAACATTCCAAGATTCAATATTAGGATTAGGAATTACAGGATCAGATGCAGGTACTGAAGAATTTAACAATTTAGGTGATAGAGGTTTAATATTTGCAAGAGGTGCAAATCAAACTGATGCACTGCCAGGTATGTGGTGGGATGGATCTAAATTTAATTTTGCTAAGTCTATAACTTCACCATCATCAGGATCTTTTGGCACAGTAACTGATAGATCTACTATTAGAACAGGAGACGTAGAAGCTGAAGAAATTTCTGCTACGTCTTTAGACGCTTCATCAGTAACAGCAAGTCTTGGTCTTCGAGTCGGTAACGCTATAGACGGGTATGAATTACCAACATCAGACGGAAACACAAATCAAGTTCTACAAACAGACGGAAGCGGAAACCTTACTTTTGCTGATCAAGCTGCAGGACAGAATTCGTTCCTTGTTAAAAGAATTCCAATAACCGTAAACCCTACAGCGACAGGCAATGAAATATCTATTAGCCTTGACGATAAAAGCCCAGACATTATTTATTTGGACTTTGCTAATATAGATGTTGCTACTTCTGCATACAGCCCATCAGGTAATAACGTTCACTATTTATCAGTTATTCTTTCAAACGTTAAAGATTCATTGTTTGCTTTACCTGAAAGAGAATTTTACCTAGGAATTAGAGGTTTTGATCATGATGAATATACTAAGTCAAATTTTGGTTTTGGTGATGGCGGTTTAGCAGTGAGAATTATTTTCTCAGACAATGAAATGAGTTCAAGTCCATACAATTTAAGACGCAGAAGTACTGCAGATACTACCACAGCTTTATTTAATAACCGGCCAGCACTTTGGACTACAATTAGCGACGCCGGTTATATGAATTTATCCTCACCAAAATCATTAGACAGTGCTTCTTTTAACCCCGACGCGACGTGGTATAGCCACGACTTTCAATTTACTGGAGGGTTTCTTACACAATTTGAAGCCTCGAGTGCAATTTTTGATCGCTGTATAACAGATGATAATAAAATATTTTGTTTTAAGTATACAATTGTTAAGGGAGGCATCAATGAGCCTATGGAACTAGTTACAGACTATAAAAACATAGAAATATTTTCAGTTAATGATTCTAGATTTACGCAGCTATAATATTTAATTAATAAAGAGGAATAATAATGTACTTAACAAGACGCATACTAAGAAATGCAAAAAAAGGTGCTGTTTTACAGTTTTCCGAAAATGGCGGGGTTACTTTAAATAATAATCTTGCAATGTCTTCTTCTTCGCCCGTTACGATGTCAATTGATCAAACATTCAATATTGACGGAGCAGACGCCTATTTTAGCAATAACATCAATACTTCAGGATCATTATCAGTTGCTGAGGCAGCTACTCTTTCAAAAACTTTAACTGTAACACAAGGATCTACGCTTCAAGGAACTCTGGATGTAACTGGTGAATCGATTTTTACTACAAATACAACTGTGAGTGGCACATTAAAAGCAGAAAACAATTTAGACTTCTCAACCGGAGGTGGTAGTCTTAAAGCTGGAAGTTTAAATGCACTAACAGTTAATTCTTCAGGGGAAGTAACAAAAATAGGCCAGGACACTCCAGGTGAAGGTGAGTTTTTAAAATGGGATAGTAATAATAACAAAGTAGTTTGGGATGCTGCATCAGTAACATCTTTATCTTTAGACTCAATCACGGCTGCTAATAATGCCAGCACTAGAATTGAAAATTCAGGAGACTTACATCTAGATAGTACAGCCGGAGAACTATTTCTAAGCTCATCAAATGATTTTACATTTATTTCGAGCGATACTACAAGTAATATTAACTTTCAAAGTAATGGACTTACATCAGGTAAGGGCCACATAAATTTACAAATAATTGATAGAGGCAATGATAAAAGTTTATCTCAAATTTCGCTTAGTAGTTTTGGTTCCG
>Ga0098049_1000194_pt1 | contig 24945 bp, 50 predicted proteins | sample 13BtaG_FD_92582 | JGI IMG/M metagenome (GOLD analysis project Ga0098049, IMG submission 92582) | Marine viral communities from the Subarctic Pacific Ocean - 13B_ETSP_OMZ_AT15268_CsCl metaG | ecosystem: Environmental > Aquatic > Marine > Oceanic | place: Subarctic Pacific Ocean | collected...
ACGCCACTGAGGTGTACCAGTCATCGTTTCCTTTATGTGAAGTGTATTCTCTGTATTTTTCTTCAAGTTGTTCAATCAACTCTTGCATTGGTGTTTTCATTTCTCTTTGGTGTTAAAGGTTTCATCATAAAGACCTAACTCTTGGTCTCGTTTCATTATTTCAGCAAGTAACCTTGCTCTTCTTCTTGGTATTAACCAATTAAGAAATTTATTCCAATACCTTCTCATCTCTCTTTGGTGTTAAAGGTGTCAAGCATCTTGTGCAGTTTACTTGACATAATGGTTCTTGCGTTGTAGCATTTTCCACATTCAATCCAACCTGCCTCTGTAAAGTATTCAGTGACATAAACATCGTCTTTTGTAAACCCACAGCTATCGCATCGGTTGTGTGTAGACATCTTTTTAATTATGCCTAAAACTAAATGAAAAACATAGTTTAATTTCTTCATCTCTCTTTGGTTTTAAAAGGTTTCAATTACTTTCATTGTTAATCCACAAAAAAGAACTAAACTAAATAGTTGTCCTAAAATCACTAATACTATCGGGAAATCTTCATTACTATTTCTCCATCCCCAATTTAGTAAGTGCTGACATGCTATCAGCAGTACATACATTATTACTACTCCTAAAATTGCTAATTCTTTCATCTCTCTTTGGTGTTATTTTCTTTAATAGTTTTTTGATACGCCAATTCATAAACATCTTCTAATAACATATTAGGTTTTTCACTTTTAATCAAGGAAACATTTTTAAATAATTCTTTACGTTTATTTAATTCGTACGCGTCATACACTATATTCTCTATCTTACTCATAATTTATTGTATTTTAATTTTATACTTTTGTTGTGTGTAATGCTAACTTTTCCATTTAATAATCTCTTTACTTCTCTCAACTTCTGCGTATTCAGTATCTAATAGTTCCATATTATCAAAGCTATACACCTCTCTCAAATAGCTCGGTGGTGGCGGGGGATTGCTCAGTAAATGTGAATTGTCTTGAATGTAGTAGATGTATAGCTTTTTAGTTTCTTGGTCTATTTCTACTTTTTGTAATCTTTTTGTATCAAACATTTTGTTTTATTATAAACTTCTCACATTTCTCCAATTCTCCTACCTTAACTTTATTAATACTTTCAAATTTTACGTTGTTTACTAATTTAATAAACTCAGTAGCCTTTTTGAATGCATAATCTATTTTATACCCAACAGAGATACAAACACTTTTTTCTGATACTTTCCCCATTCCCATGTAGATATACTCTCCTAATATAAACTCTTCTGAATCTATATATTGTAGTTCTTGATTGTATTTTGTTTCTTCTTTACTCATCTTTGTTTTGGTTTAATTTTTCTAAATATTCATTAATTCTTGATAAGACATAAGAACTATCATCTAACGGTGATTTTTGAACATATTCCCACAATGATTCTTTATCATTTTCAGGGTGGGGTTGGCTCTTCGCGTACTTTTTAGCTGCCACCCAATCTTCAGGGTGCCATCGAAATGGGATGGTTGGTGTTTTTACAAACATTGACTTAACCTTTCTTATTATTTTTTTCATTTTTTTACTTTTAGATTTACATTAAAGGTCCCGGACTACCTGTTTTAATTGCCGCTTCGATTCTTTTCGACTCTAACCATTTTAGATAATTCAAAAATTTTCTTATTTTTTTTAACATAACATTTCTTTTTGTAAAAGTAATAAATAAAAATGAATTAAAAAAGTTATTGTATTTTTTTTTTACTCACCACTAATATTTATAAGTATGATGTCAATATACGATAAGTTAACAGATAATTTAAAAGGTTACTCACTACCATATGAAGACCACCCTCAAGTGAGTACTCGTGATTTTAAATATGACCACCCTTTAACGGGTATTGAGAATGACCCTATCGTTAATATTGATGGTTCATCATTTAATATTGACACGATTGAGGATTTAAGTTTAGAAGAAATAGTAAAAATTTATGATAAATTAGTTATTGCGTCTGCGCTAAATGTTACGAGAGAATATGAAGGTGACTCAGAACAAGAATTGTTCACCTATTATACAGGGTATCAAAATCAATATATTGGTAAGAAAATACCAAGAACATCAGCCATTCATCTTAGAAATATAAAAAATCATGTTCATTCTATTGTATATAAAAAAAGGGCTGAACAGAAAGAAGAAAGGGCAACTGAATTATTACCAACATTAGAAAAATTTTTAGAAATACATAAAAAAGGTAACCCTGCACTGTACCCCGATTGGTTAAAATTAAATTTTAAGGAAATTAAATGGGGAAACTTATACATACAACCAGTAATAAATGTTGAAAAGTTATTGGAATCTGGTGATAATATAAAAAAAGCCATACATACTAGAGATTTTGTAAGTAATATATGGAACAGATTAGTTAATTCGGATAATCGAAATTATAATGAAAGACAAAAGTCTGTAAGTGTTAAAACCACATATGTTTTATTTGAAGATTTTGATAGTTACATAAAAAATGTAGTTAATAAGAAGATTAAACCTGAAATAAAAAATCTACCGAGAGGTAAAGAGTGTGTTCATTCTATCGTATTTAGATATAGAAAAAATATAAATGACATAGAAATTCAAATACACCCACGTTATAGGTCTGAGTGTACTCAAGGTTGGAGTAGGTTAGATACGTATGATTTTGAACGAGAGATTAAAGATATTTTAGGTAATTATGGGTGGGTAAAAGGTGTAAATTATGAATCATCAACAAATAGAGACTTTTAATATGAATTATAATGACAAAATAGAGGTTTTATTGAAATTTTGGCGACGAACAGAGACCCCAAGAATAAAAGATAGTCTATTTTTCGGGTGGAAATTCCAAAATATGGAAGAATATTTGGATATTTTAGGTAAATATTACGGAATTAGTGATATGAAACAACATATGATAAAGGAAGTTCAAGAAATTTTAGATTCTGAACACAAATATCATGAATATACTGGAGAAAAATGTGATATAAAGATTGATTTGATAGATTGGAATCTTGAAAACTATCCAGTAACCATAGAATACGGTGGTTATGGGGGTAAACCTACTATGAAATTTAAATATGATTATAATTCAGATTGGGATGTACCCAAAGATTGGATGGACCAAACAATAATTGAAATTCTTGAACAGGTAGATGACTATCAGGACCCTATAAAATTTATTAAAGATGAGATGACAACGTATATTTTTGATGCCTATGATGATAGTTGTACATTTCCTAAAATTTACAAGGCACTTAAGTATATTCGTAATAAATACGGGTTAGGTAATAATATTGAAAGTGGATTTAGGGATTATTCTGAAATAGAAAGGTTAATTGACAGATATTCAGACATAGCGGTAAGCAAATTACCAACATTAACTAAATAGAACCTTTAATTTACCCTAAAAACACCTATTTTACTCATAAAATTAAAAATTATGAATAAATTATTAATAGGTTTCATTCTTTTCTTTATTGGACAAGCCGCAATATGGTTTCAGACCAACGGTCAGTTTGTTTGGCCTTGGTTTAAGAAAAACCCACTCTTAATTTCAATTTTTATGGGTTCAAGTATAAGTTATGTGTTAATTTACGCTACAAGATTCATGGTTGAACACTTTGACGGACTATTATGGCCAGGTAGGTTCATCGCCTTTGGTTCAGGTATAATTTCTTTTACTTTTTTAACTTGGTATTTCTTAGGTGAAGGTATTACAACTAAAACTATCATATCTTTATTCTTAGCGTGTAGTCTAATAGGTATACAATTATTTTGGAAGTAAGAATTTAAATGAAAAAGTGGATATTTATAGTAAAACACTATAAGTTATGAAATTTATACAAGATATTTTTACAGAAGATAAAAAAGACAATAAATACTCATCTAAAAAGACACTAGGAATTATTTCAGGTGTTTTAGTATGTATTGCCTTTATTGGTGACGGTTTTCATTGGTTCACAATAAATGAGGATTTATTTAACTCTATGTTAATATTTTCGGCGACTATGTTAGGTGTATCAACAGTTAAAGCATTCGCTAAAAAACCAGAAAATGAGTCAAAACAAGACTAAAATAAACGAAGAGAAAGATATTAGAGAAATAGAAGTTATTAATATCGAAGAAGTGTCAGATAAATTTGAAGTGGAGGATGTTTATGGTAATGTCACCATATATAATACAAATGAAATAAAAAAGTAATGGGAAAGAAAATAATAAAATTAAGCGAAATAGATATTGAAAATATCGTAAAAAAGGTAATTTCAGAACAGGTCGAATCAAATAAATGTACGGGTACTAATGAAATTAAACCCCCATTTATAAAAACCGAGATAAGATATAAAGACGAAAACGGAAAATTTGGTAAAGGTGGTGATGTACCAGCGGTAGTCAAATTTCATTTAAGAGCTTATTTCCCAACGGCAGGTTCAAGTGATGAAGTTTATCAAGACGCACTATTACAACTAAAACAACAGGTTGAGGATGAATTGTCGAGTAAACAATTAAATGCCAAATATGATTTAGTACTTGTTAGAGTTGATAACGTTATTGGGTCAGCAAGTAATTACCTTAACGGACCTTTACAACCTACTCATTATCGTGGTAAACCGATAGAATCGTCAAAATTATCTTCAGAACCATATATGAGTCTACCAAAAGAAGGTGATAGTAATTGGAATAAAAATAAAGGTTATGCCGATAGTAGATGGGGAAATATGGTCTCATATATTAATAAAAACGGTAAAAGTTTAGGTTTTGGTGTTGGTAAAGATTTGAAGGCTCCAAAGGAAACAGAATACCGTATTACTGATACGGGTGGTTGTACTGATGAGAAAAGAGATGCAAATAAATATAAAGGTCCTGGACAATATGTTATTGTTAACGGTTATATAAAGTTAGAGCAAAAACCATTAGATAGAGACAGTATTGTTAGATTAACTGAATGTGCCACAGGACTTAAAATTATTGTTGGATACTTCAAGCAAAATATGAGTGCTATGGATACGGGTATTACAATGAAAAAAAGTAGTACTACCCATATATGTGATTACGCAACATTTACAGTTTATTGTAATGGAATACCTGTGGGTATTTCAAACATGAATAATGGTAAGCGAAGAAATGAGAAAGGGGCGATGATTGGTTTAAATCAAGAAAATGTTGAACGTATTGCACCTGAAAAAGAAGGTGACACAGTTTATAGTTTGATTACAGTAAGTGATGAACAGTTAAAACAAATAATAGCTAAAAGTAAAAACGGAAAGGTGTATATGACTATTAAAGGAACTGAAGGTACCTTATTAAGACCTAGAACTAATAAACAACCAGGTGGGACATATCACGGAGAGGCCCCTATGGTATGTGCATATATTGATGAAGAAATAAATGGTGAAAATACGAAGAGAATCGTATATGGACCTCAAGAACCATTTGGTAAAGGGTCAGGAGATGTTAAACCTGGTGTTTCAAAATCAATGGGTACATTTAACCCGTGTATTACTATTAAAGAGGTTTAATTACTAAAGTTGATTATTCCAAAGTACGAAAGTGGAGTATTTTATTTTAAATGTGTAGTTATCCTCTATCTTAATACCATCACCACAACTTATAGCACCTATTATTGAACCTTTATTTAACATTGCACGATTGTGACCCTTAGATGTTTTCCATGAGTACACTATTTTATCCGCAATTTTATCTATAGAGTCTTCAATACCATTTATTGACACGGTGGAAACATTTTCATTACCAATAATATAACTCTTATCTTGGAATAACATCAATCTATTTGTGAACTTTGGAGTTTCACTATCTTCAGTATGACATAACTCATTATTCTTAACCATATATTCAGTGTGAACTACAGTGGATTTGTAAGTCGCATCATCCCATTTTAATTTATGAAGACCATTTTCGACACGGTAGTCATTTATTTTTTGGAATACTTTTGACTCTAATGGTGTTTGTGAATACACATTCGACATTAGTATACTGAGTAATATGGTTATTAGTTTTCTTTTCATATTACAAAGATACAAAAAATATTTGAATTAACTATGATATTTATAATAAAAGAACAATGTATGGACTGTTTGTCAAAAAAATTATTTAAACACTTTAAAACCTATTATGGTAAAAACGCCGATAAATGTTATGGAGATTTTGAAAGTGGCGATTTTAAAAAAATAATAGTGTCAATATCTAAAAATTTAATTATTGAACCTGAAGAGTTTTTAAATATATTACTAATTAAAAGTGCCCATTATGGTGTGGAATGTTTTAAAGATGAAAAAATAGAACGAATAAAACTTTACGATAAATGTGTGTATATTGCTAAAAAGTATAAAATTGAACTACCTAAAGATGTTGAAATGTTAATAGATAACAGAAAACAAAAAGTGAGTTTATATAATAAAATTAAATCAATATTCAAATAATGAAAACAGAAAAAAAATATGTGATAACTGAATCACAACTAAAGACAGTTATCAAAGACGTAATTAAAGAACAAGGATTATATGGTAACACTTCAGATGTTGTCGATTATGATTTACCTGAATATCTATCAGATGTAATAATTTTAAAAGACTTAGAATCAATGAATGATGTTGAAAATTCTGTTAAAGAATTACACAAAAGAGTAATGAGACTAGAAAAAGGTTTAGATACTGCTGGTTCACATCAAAAGGCGTACGGAACAGGTTTAGATTATTCAGAAAAAAATAAAAGAGATATAAGTAATTTAGAAAGGGATATCGAAGATAAGGAAGATTCTCAAAAAAGAGACGATGAACTTAAAAGAGATATTGAAGCATTACAACAAATGATGCAAAGTGCTGATAAGAAAGATAAGTAAAAATCTTTATGGTGGATAATAAACTTAAGTGGAGCCTTGAAAAATTACTCAATACGGTAGGTCGTAATTTAGCTATGAACTATTATGGGTTTGATAGTGAATACGAAGTAGTTAGTATTATCGATGAGAAAACTGGTGAAGAAGTTACGGACTTTAATTTTGGTGACACTGAAAATTATACTGCAACAGTTAAATCTAAAGAACCTCTTCCAGAAATATTTGATGTTAAAATTGAACCACTATTTAGATATGGTAAGTTTGCTCAACCTATGGACTTACAATTTAATTTAGAAAATCTAACTAAATATATATCACCAAATCAAATAGCAATACAACTTGTTGGTCCTGAGTGGAAGCCTGGAGAAAACACATATAGAACTTTACAATCTTTCGAAGATAAATGGGGTAGAAGTTTAGAAAGGGATGTGAATGATTTTAATTTAAATCCCGATAACTGGATACTACTAAGTAATGATGTCGTTGTCGATAAATTAACTGGTGATAGTTTTCCTTTAATGCGTAATGGGTTGATTGATAAAACTCAAGTATGGAACATAGCCAGAGTTGATGATGATGAGTGGTGGAATTCTTTAACTGATGAGGATAAAGAAAGGTTAACCGATAACTTTAGTTAGTGAAATTGAGAACTGGCAGGTCTACCAAACATATGGTCATTCCAAACAACTTGACCTTCGTTACCAATAATAGATAATTCAATAGCCACTTTAGGTGCATTCTTACCCTTAGGTAAAATAATATTTAGTATTTGCTCAGGTATTATAACATCGGCTAAATAAAACGGGTCAATACCGTATTCCCATAGTTCATTATCTATTTCATCATAATCTTCTATTTCACCACTTTTAATTTCTTCATCAAAATTAAGTGGAATATCTGTATATAATGTTACCTTAAAAATGTAGTGTTCGTATTTAGCGGTGAACTGACTATTAGATGTTTTTTCTACAAACTCAAAATCAATCGTACTAATCTCAAATTTATCTTTATAGATTGACCTTAATGTGGGTGTATTTAAAAGTACTTTACCTATTTCAACTATTTTATTTATATCCTTATCCATAACTATAAATATAACTATTTATATTAAATGGAGTTAGAAAATAATTTAGATGGTGAATTAAAGGTTGAGGCACAAGAAAAAGGTAAAATGGCCGTAAAAGTTCTTGATGCGTTAGTGTTTAGTAAGTTTGGGGGTATTGAGTATTCAATGATAATACGTAAAACTAGAGCTATTAATTACTCCACAGTATCAGCTTCTATCCCATTTTATTTTGAATTTGATATTGATGTTGATGTTGATAAAACATTTCAACCATCACCTACCTATGATAAAAAATATGAAGAATACATATATGAAATAGGTGACCATATTGGAAGGGCTTTACGATATGTTAACTTACAGGATTATATGGATGAGCCAATGTTTACATATGTAAATGACGAATTAGTCGATAATGAAGTAGATAGGTTGGAAAATAAATTAATTTTATATCTTCAGTCTCAATATGAAGGACTTAGTTATGACAGTATTAGAGAGGCGGATATAGGTTACTATTTCTATAAAGGGGAAACAGATAATCCATATATGAGAGTTGAGTATGTTGGTCAGCCACCCTTAAGGGACGGAGACCGTAAATACTCAAAGGATTGGAATAATATCGAAGAAAGAGAATATTTTTCCTGTGAGGATTTATATGACATAATGTCAGACCTTTTTGATAGGTCACCACTATCCTTGTCCTATGATGGGGAAAATTTCACCTGTCAGTAATATAAATATGTAATGAATATACGAGAAGAACTAAATAAAAGAACGGAACAATTAAAAACTGACCAAGAAGCTAAGACAAATTTAGAAATGGTTAGAAAGGTCTTAGATGGGTTAGCCTTTAAAGATGTGGATGTTGATTACGGTATTAAAATCAATAAAAAACATTCAAGAGCAACATTACCATATTACTATGATATTTGGGTTAATGTTGATGTTGATAAACATTATACAAAATCCCCTAATTATGACCAACAGTATGTGGATGCGATGTATTACTTAGAAGAAAAAATAGAAAATGCATTAAGATATGTTAATTTACAAAATTATTTCGGGGGTGTCATGTTTGACTACCAAAATGATGAATTAGTAGAATCTGAAATAGAACAATTAAATGATGGATTTAAAAAATACATTCAATCTAAATTCCCTAATGTTACCGATACAGATTATATTGGGTCTGATATATATTTTCATTTATATAAAAGTGATTCCGATAATCCATATATGAGAGTAGAATTTATAGGTAACCCTCCATTTGCCAATGACCCTGAAACGGGTGAAGATTATGATGTATTTAGTTGCGACGAATTATATGAGATGATGAACAATTTTTATTTCACTTCTCCACTATCTTCTGAATTCCAATTTGAAAATTTTACCTGTCAATAACAATAATACTATATATTTATCTATATGAAACAGATTAAACTTGTTAATGTATTAAAAGAAAGTGTTGTGGAAATGTATTCACAAGACATTTCTTCTGATGTTGCAAAAATAGAGTTTGGTAGAGCTAATGTATGGTCTAAATACGATAAACCAATTAATGTTTATTTTAACGACTTAAGTAAAAGTCCTTCTGAAATTGCCAACTCCACTAATATTATACTTACCAATAAAAAAACGGGTGAAGATTTAACTTTCGATTCCGAAGACATTAGAGTTAAGGGAGATAAAATGTGGGTTAGTGTTAATGACCTTAGACAATTATACCCAAAATTTTTAGAAACGTTATTAGTTAAGTCCGATAAAAGAAAGTCAGAAAACTTATCAGTCAACACACTAAAAACAAAAGCCTCAGGAATACCTCAACTAATATTAGATATATTAAAAGATGTATACCCAAATAATTGGGGAAAAATTTCTGAACCTGATTGTCAAACCTTAGAAGGTGTAATCGATATCTTCCCAGCGATGGAAGGTGAGAGATGGTCAATACTAAACTTCTTCGATACCAATCCAGGTGTGATAAGAATATTAGTAGAGAAATACCAAGACGAAAACGATGAGGTAACATTAGAAGGGTTTAAAGAATATCTAAAAGAAAACAAAGAAGAGATATTCGGAAAAGATAGTCCAATACTACAATCGTTAGTAAAAAGAAACCTACAGTCATTCGAAAGAGGATGGAAGACAGAGGCCGAGGTCATAGATATCGTTAAGAGAGAGAATCCAACACTAACTGATGAAGATATATCACAATACTGTTTAGGGTCCATAGAGGACCGTGTGAGTGGTGTAGACTTTAAAGTTAAGGGTAAAGGGTATCAAACCAAACCAGCGTCCAAGATGGAGAGGTTAAAGAACGGAGGAGTAAGAGTTCAAACATATGGTATGAGAGACTGGTACCAAAGAAAAAAAGAGATAGATTACATATTATATTCTAACGGTAAAAACATCGCAGTATTCCCAAACAAAAACTATAAAGTATCTAATGACGGTAAAACCGTAACACATTATGAGAATATGGTTAAAGATTCATTTGTATAAGTAAATTTTATATTCTATATTTGTCTAACATTTAAAGATAACTATATGAGTAAGTACAGAGTAATTCGAGAAGAGTTCTATAACGGTAAGGGGATATCCTTCGATGTGTGTTTCTTTGTACAACAACAAAAATCATTTCTATTCTTTAAATGGTGGACATATGTCACACACGATTCCATAGGTATTAAGAATCTAAAGAAATTCCCCCTACACTTTAAAGGAGGACTACTTGAAGCCGAAGACTTCATTAAAGAAGTTCTAATTAAAGGTAATAAGTTTAAAGGGAACTATAAATCCGTATTAAGAGAGTATGATTCTAACGGGGAGGAAATAAAACTATAATTTTTTTGTCTCTACATTTCTCAGGCGGCGGGTCTTTATAAAACTTTCTATTATAAACCTTAAGGTTATAACTCCAAAGTTTCCTCAACGTATTATATAAGACATTCTCCTTTATAGAGTCCATAAGATAAACTCCACCCTTTATATACATACAGTAAAAGAAAGGGGTATTGTATGGATATACATATAAAGGGTAATAAAGGGGGGTATCTATATGGGTAAAGATATAATCCCTATAGAACAGGGTGGAGAAACAGTCTACTATAATATACACTACCTATAATTCTCCGTAAGGAGAAGAAAACCAAAGTGTAGTGTGGTTAAAGACTCATATAAACCCACCCTCTTATAACCAAATCACCTAAAAACACGGTTTCATCTACGAAACGCCCTACAAAACACCACTTAGAACACCATTAACAGTAACATAGGGATGGTGCCTTATAACTATTTCTAAATGGGGGATTCCGACAGTAAGGGAGGGGGTTATGACCATTAGTGAATAGAATCACCTAAAAGTATAACTAAATGGGGATTTCACCGATGAAAAGAGGGTTTTTTTAGGTATCTGTCGGAATAAACTCTTTGGAAATACCTTTAGATGGTGTGAATATAATGATTTAATATAGTTAATTAATCATTCGTATGCCGGTATCGGATATTTCGGACCGTTTTTCTCGACCTTCGGTCGGTCCTTTTTTTCTAAAAAATTTTTTTTAACGGGTCCTTCGTCCCGTATTATTACACCTTTTTAAGAAAGTCTTGAAACATAAAGGGGTCACATATATTTATATGTATGGATTTTAATTTAATGAGTGACATGTTTAATAAGATAATGCCTAAGTCGTATGATGATTTTGCTAAATATTCTAATATGGTTATGGACCATGACGTATTAGATGGTAAAATAAAAAGTATTGAGTTAGACTTCGAACCTTCTAAAGAACCAATTAAATATGGTGGTTATGAAATGAAACAACCAGGTACTTTAGTTGTTAACATATTTTTAAATACAGAAGATTTCTATGAAATATCTGATAGTATACCAGGAATACAAAAGTCGTATGAATTAATGCCTGAACTTGAGGCTGATGGTTTCTTAGAATTTAATGGGTATGAGTTTATTAAAAATATTATATTTCCATATATTTCACAAAAATTCCTTAGGTTAATGGGTTTATCGTTAGGGGACGTACCTTATATTGATTTTAATCTCATTAATCATAGAGGTAAGGTGTTAGTAAATTACGAGGAAGATTTGGAAACTTTCATTGGTTCAGAGAATAGTATTGTTTGGAAAAAGATTTCTTAGAGTTTGTATTTACCCTTATTACTTTCTAACCAACCAACAAATATTGATAGAACCTCTGATTGTGATTCAGTATTATAGTTATGCATGTTATCATTAAACATACCATCATAACTATTAAAATTAACGACTGACAACATCCCTATATTTTCCATAAAGTGGTTTTGGTAGTTCATACCGTTTGACATTAATTTATTCCAAAATAATTCCAAAGAAGTACCATCTCCTTCAACAGAGTTTTCCCAAACCGCATTTGAAATAGATTCAAATATTGAATCGGGGTCCATCTTTCTCACTGGTTGTGATTTGGTTGGAGATGTAAATGAATTATCTTCCCCTAAATCGACTGAGTCTAAAAAGTCAAATATCGTATTTTTATTAAACTCATTACCATTTAGTGTTATTTTTTGGGAGTCTTTAATATCTACAGTATACATTAGTGAGTCTTCATCCAATAATTCAATATATGTTTTTAAATCATTATTGAAGGACTCTAATTTAAATGAACCCTGTGGATTATCAGCAATATCGATTGAATAATATTTTTTTAATTTAGATTCAACCTCGACTAAGTCTTTTTTAAAGTTATCGTCCATTGTTATTCTATCCCCAAGTCTCTCACCGTTTAACGATATATTGTTAAAATCAAGTAACCTAACAGTACTTCTAGGTATGTTAAAATATTTGGAATCTTTTACAAAGAATTCCATAAACATATTACGAAACATTTGTTTAGTTCTAATAGGTAAATCAAATTTACCTTCAGCGAAGATGTCTACGGAAATTCTATTTTCAGGTAAAAGTTCTAAGTCATAAGTTAAATCTAATCCCATATATTTAGACCTAGATTGGTTCATAAACTTAAATAACATTCCGTATTGTGTTTCCATATCTTTATTATTACTCATATTCATAAATAGTTATAAAAACTATATTTAACCAAAGTACTAATATTTATTAACATGAGTAACAAAGTTGCATTAGAACTATTAAGAGACTTTTTCGTTATGCTTGGACCTAAGAGACCAAGTGGTCTTTTTGACTTTGAGGTGACACCTCTAAGTGATTCAAACGACCATTCACACACCCTTTCATTTGAATTACCTAAGAAGTTGAAAGAACAGTTGAACATTAAAGAAAATATGTTACCATTAAAAGCCAGTTCTTTAGAGAATTTGATATTATCTCACATGAGTAGTGAGGGGGAAGTTAATCAGAATTTTATGAATTTGATAGAGTTTTTAAGAGCTCTACCTGATTTTAAAAAAAAGATTGACAACTATTTTGAAAAACAAAATATAAGTATTATATTTGATTTTAAATAGTATTCCATAAATAATTTAAATAGGAAGAATGGGAAATGCAGAAAAAATTAATAACATTGAAAAACAAATTAAACATTTAGAGACTGAAATGACGAGTATACAAGAAAAGTGTACTCATAAAGAGACTCGTGTTAAATTTAAAGATGGGACCAACAACATGAGAGTGTATTGTTGTGAATGTAATCGTGAAATGGGTATCCCTAATAATAAAGAAGTTGAAAAATTTCTAAACGTAAAAAAATAAAATTATGGCTTGTGAAAATTGTACTTGTAGTGATAGAGAAAAATGTTTAAACGAAGGTTGTAAATGCACTAATTGTGTATGTAAGTTTAATGACTCTGATGAAAGTAAAAATATGGCTCCTTTCGACAGGTAATCTGTTGTCTTAGGAGTTTAGGACCGCTTATAGTTATGAGCGATTTAAGGGAGAGGTACGCTACCATCTCCCTTTTTATTTTCTATAACCTTTGATTTCTTTTCGATTGACGACATCAATTAAACTTTTTAGTTTACGAACTCTACTTGATATTACTGACTGCATTAATTCTAATGTTTCAATATCGTATTCACCATTAACAAAATCCATGAAGTCTTCTGATTTAATTTCAGGTTGAATATCTACATCTTCTTTTAATGAATTAGTTGACGTGTCTGTATTCATAGGTATTTCTTTAATTTCATCTACAAATCTATCAGTATCCCATGTATCACCCCATTCTTCTTCAAGGAATTCCCCCGATGAGACATCAATTTCTCCCCTTTCAATTTGTCTAATGATAAACTCTTCTGAATAACCTTCAAGGAATAATTTATAATAATCACCCTTTCTACCGGTATATCTTTCTTCACCTATTATTTCAAACTTTTTTAATAAAGGTACAGAATATTTAGTCTTATCACTTTCATCATTACGAATTAATTTAATATTTTCTAATATAAAATTCCCATAAAAATCTTCAATTTCTCCATTAAATTTAGGTAAACCAAATAAAGGTAAATTTTTAATAATTAAAGGTTCAAGTTCAACTCCATTTGAAAAATCAACATCATCAAAGTCGTCTATATACTCAAATATTCCAGGATTTTTATCGTTTATAAATAATAACATAGTAATTAACGCATCTATGTTAACCGAAGGTGCCACAATTTTTTGTTGCTCTGTTATTCTCATAAGGTTCTTAATTCTTGAAACGCTTGACATATCTTGTATTTTTAAATAAATATCTGAATATTTATATTAAAACGTAATACAATGGATTTAGCACAGTTAGCAAAAATAATTAAAACCTATATCGAGAAGGTAGTTGCAAATAATAAATTTAAGGAAACACCTGGAGCGAGTTATATATTAAGACAAATATTGTCCTTACCGCCAACAAAAAGATTAGTAAAAACTACATTATCAAATAAAGAAATCGTAAAATTATCTTTTATTATATTCTTTATGTTTAAGGATGACGATGTTGAAACGGCAATATGGAGAAGTGAGAACGAAGTTTATATGTTATCTCTGAGTGATGTGGATGATTTATTTGCGAGAGATATCTCATGTGAAAATTGTGCGGGTCTTGGAGATGCAGACTGTCGTGAGTGTTTAAATACAGGTTCAGAAACGTGTCAAGAATGTCAAGGTACAGGTGAGGGTGAACCTTATGGGGCTAGTGATGAAGATGATGAATGTGGTATATGTAATGGGTCAGGTGAAATAGAGTGTACTCAGTGTGACGGTATGGGGACATATAGTTGTCCTGATTGTAATGGTGGTGGTGAGACTGAGGAAGATGAAGAATCAGTTCACTTCGGTAGTTCTATATGGGCTATCGGGGACGTTAGTATGGTAGAAAAACTTAACGAATTAAAAAATCAGGGTTATAATCATAAAATAACAGATGTCTTAGATTCAAATAAAGGGGCTGTAATATTACTTAAAAGTGAGTCTGAAGCGGACCATGAATTAATAGATGAATTTGAAGATGAGCACGGACCTTACTGGGACTTAAAAGATTCATCTAAAATAGAATATCTTAAATCTCTTAGCGAGATTAGTCCACTTTACTTTAGAGACGATATTAATACAATAAAATTTACTGGTGTTTAAATAGAGTATTTAGATATAAATCTCTTAATTTTAGTAATGTTACCGAAAGATTTTAAAACAATAGTACCACCATCTTTAGTTATACTAACAGATAACTTATCCATATTATAAATAATTTTATGACTACCATTATCTTTTATTAATTCATTCTTATTTACTGAGGATTGTTTAAAATTAATACTCACAAGAAACTCTTGTATTTCATCCTGAGGGACAAATTTAGGTTTAAATAAATTTTTTATAAAATTAATCATTTCTTTCGTCTATTAGCGGGTACTGTTTATCGATTTTACTTAGTCTACTTTTCAACCATTCCTCATAGACATCGTCAGACTCTAAAATACCGTATCTTCTTAATGTGTCTCTTAAGACTGAAACTTCACCTCTAAGATTTTCCATTAATCTCCATATATCATGTGGAGCCTTACTTATAGATTGTGATGTTATCGTGGTATGACCTTCTGACTGTAACCATTTTCTTACATCAGTATACATATCCACAATTTTATTGTCTGATTTAGTTTTATCTAAGAATTTTTCCATTGAAGTACTCATAACAATAAATATAAACTAAAATATAATTATACTATAGTGGGTCTACAATATTTTTATATACGACTTTTAAATTATCATCGAATGTGTTATTTGTTGAGTATAGTTGTATATCAGGGTTATACGTGTTGGTTTGATACCAAAAATCAGGAGATTTTGTTTGAATCGTATACTCCTCTATATTTTCGATGTCTAGAATGTCAAATAGTTGGGTCATCTCTACTTTTGTAAAATTACCCTCTATTGTAATTGTTTTTTCTGTAGTGTCTAAAGTGAATTTCATGTTTAATCTTTATTTTTACTTTCTTTTTTCTTAGTGTAACAATAACCATCATTGATATTGTTCCATAAGTAGTATAGTAAAAATACAGATAATAGTAAAGAAATTGACTCTACCATCCAGAATTCTTTTGTGTATCCACATTCACTTATTATATAACCTTTTATAGTGTCTACCACAGATAACAATGATAAACTCAAAAAGATTAATATAACTTTTTGATATTTTAGACAATTTTTTAAATGTTTATTAAACATATTATAAGTATGGGTCTAATGTGTCAGCATCAGTACTAAATTCGTCTATAAAATCTTGGGTAAATTGACCATCCTTCTTTAAATATTGGTTAGGTATTTCACTAAAAACCCAATCCAAACAAAGTATAGCGACTAAATGCTTGTCTTTATCATATATAGGTACGGCACAGTGACCTTTAGTCCCACTTGAATAAGCTAATGACCTCAAACCTATATCATTCATATCTTCAACATTAGGAAAGTACATATTACCATCCATGGTATCTTTGATATAACTTGTAAAACTAGTAATTAAATGATTTTGATTTTTTTCGGCTTTTCGTTCTAATCCATCGGAACATCTTTCATAAGTAATTGATAATTTTTGCATCGGTGAGGTGGTATAAAAACTACCCCCATTATGAAATTGCCATATATATACTCTATCAGCGTTATAACTTCGTCTAACGTCTCTTATTGCGAGATGTACTATCTCGTCTTTTTTGATTTGTTCCATTAGTTTCTCTTTAGACCTACTTTTCTCCTGTTTGTCCCTCATTTGTCTAAAGAAACCAGCGCCTACTAAAGCTACAATTATTGAGCTAACCGAGGTAACTAATACTTCTAATATTCTTATCCAGTCCATTAAATCTTTATTTATAACTAATAAATATCCGAGTTTACGGAGTTTTTTCTATTTGGTAACCCTTTTAGTACCAAAATTAATTTTGTACCACACACGTTCATGTATAAAATAGAGTATCATTTTGGTTATTATTTCAAATGAACCGATAGTTAAACCAATTAAAGGGTCACCAGAAACAGCCCAACCAATAACAACAGTATCGATTGTTCCAATTATTCTCCATGTAATAGTTTTAAGTAGATGTCTTTTAATATTTACCTTAGTCTTACTCATAATACCGTAAATATGTGAGTATAATATACTAAAGTAAATAAAACCCCCACAAATGTGGGGGTTTTTACAACTAAATCATTATTTTTTAGTCTTTATGATTTCATCTATAATTCCATACTCTAAAGCGTCCTCAGCGGATAACCATAAATCACGAGATGCGTCTTGTTTTACTACTTCAGCATCTTTATCACAAAATTCGCCTAATAAGTTAAACAAAGTATCATTTAACTTAGTCCATTCTCTCATAGTGATTTCCGCATCTTGTATATTACCAACCGCACCTCCTGATGATTGGTGTAACATAGTTCTTGAGAATCTTAAAGATGAACGTTTACCTTTAGTTCCTGCACCTAAAAGAATTGAACCCATTGATGCTGCCATACCTGTGTTAACTGTTACGATATCTGATTTTATATAGTGCATAACATCTACCATAGAAAGTCCTGATTTTACTGAACCACCTGGTGAATCGATGTGCATCGTAATATCCATATTATCTACAGAATCTAAATACATTAGTTGAGCTTGTACTACTGTTGACATTGCATCATTTACTGGACCTGCGACCCATAATAGTCTGTCTCTCATTAATCTTGAGAATATATCTAATTGAGTTGCTCTCATCTCTCTCTCCTCTAAAATGTAGGGGGTCATTGAACCTTGTAGTTCTTTTTGATAATGATGCATTGTTAATGACGACACGTTATGGTCGCTCATTGCGTATTTTTGAAAATCTTTTCCGTAATCCATATTTTTTTAATTTTAGTTTTAACGTTATATTTATAGTAACAAAGGTAAGTAAAAAATGCCAAATAGAAAAGTATGAGTATAAAATTAAACGAAGCGGTTGGAGTTCCAAAAGGTATTGTAGATGCAGGCGAAAAATTATATAACGATTTTAAGTCAAAGGTTACCCCTATGATAAAAGACGGTCAAACCGAATATAAAGTTAATTTTAAACCCGTTGAACCTTACATGATTGGAGATGAAGAAATAAATGATGTGGAAATAGATTTAACACTCAGACCTGATAGTGATAAGTATGGTGAGGCTAATATGATGGTTTATAGAAAAAATACTATAGGTAAGGTAGGTGGTGATTATGTTTTGATGAAAGTTAATAAAAATGGTAAGGTTATATTATCTATAGATAAACCAGTACCTGAAGATTGGTCAGTAAAAGATGTAATAGATTCGATAAATAAATCAAAAGTACAAACAGTAAGTGCCCTATCTCACGAATTAAAACATGAGTTTGACGATTTAAAAACACCTTACACTAATGTTGAAAAAGTTTCAGAATATCAAGCAAATACTGAGATGTTTGACTTTCCAATAAGTGCGATACAAAGAATGTTCTATGATTTATATTATTTAGATGAGATAGAAAATTCTGTAAGACCAACAGAACTTTACGCCAAATTAAAAACTAAAGGTATTGGTAAATCCGGATTTTTAGATTTTCTTAAAAAAGAATACTTTATAGTCATGGAATCGATGAGATTTAGTGTGGATGAAATGGTAAAGGAAATATACTCAAAGATGGATTCTGTAGACGAACTATTAAGTCAAGTTGATATTGGTACAGACTTAAAAGATTTGAGTGATGATGAAAAAGTTAATTTAGTATTACGTATCGCGTATGTAAGTGCCTCTAACAATAGACGACAAAATTATGGTGACTCATTAGTTGATAACGATTTAGAGGCGGAAATAGGTTTTATGGGGGATAAGGCTAAACAATTTGATAATTACCAAAAGAGGTTTGATAAGTATGAGAATAATGTTATGAAATTCTATACTGATATAGAAAAATATTTAAAAACCACATCAAAAAAACTAATTAAGAAACTAGGGAAAGTTTACTCTCTACTCCCTGATTAAACCACTCAGGAGTTTCTCTATTTTTCCATTTAGAAAAATAAGCTTTATCACCAAGATAATAGTTTCTATAAGATTCAACAACAGATTTTACTTTATATTTTTCGGGCATCGCCTTAGCGGGTTCTGTTAAATCTTTATCAAGAATATTAGGTTTATTCACAACACACCATTCTATAACATCTAAAGACTTATGACGTTTACCGTATCGGTAGGTGTATTCCTTACAAAGTTCTAAACCTAACTCACATAACCATAGATAATTAGTTAGACTTTCACGTGCCCATATAGAACATGGGTGGTTTTTATGTGATAATTTATAAGGGATATCAGTATTGTCCTTGTTAACAATATGGTGTACCCCACAAAGAAGTTGAGCGGTTTCTAAAATCATTTTAACAACATGTTTGTCGTTATGATATTCTGCACATTTTTTTACGTCCCAATCTAATACAAATATATTCATAATGTTTATTTATTTAAACAAATATAGTTAATAATGTTTAATTAATAAAACATTATTTAAAATCTTTCATATCGATTTCTATTACTCTAATTGAGATTAAATTAGAAATTAAATCCCATCTTTCAATATTATCTAAATGTGGGGTATTAAATAAGTCGATAACTTCACTTGATAATTTATCACTTGTTACAAATGCATCCGCGTGTCCTAAATACGATTCTATCTCAGAGATACCTCCCTTTCTAAACCTATCAACTAATACTTCTTCAGTAATCCATCTTTTGTGAAATCCCATACCCTATCCTGTTATTTGTTTTCGTAAATCTTTATATTTTTTATTCCATTTAGAAATTTCTTCTCTATATCCCTCCTTAATTAATTCTTGTTTTTCAATCTCTTTTTTTAAGGATTCGTTTTCTTTTTCAAGCGTTTCTATTTTAATTTCGTATAATCTCCTATGTTCCATAATATTATTTTATTGTAACCCTAACGTAAATGTTAGTATGTATTCTATAGTTTTATCATTAACTTTTAATGTTCTATAACTTATTTCGTTTTTATCCATTATTGATTTTATTTTATTGTCAAAATCTAAAGACTCTTTATGGTTTTGTAATCTACCTTCATCTTGAAAATTATCAGGTCGGTCTAAAAAAATATTTATATTTTCATACTTGTTGAATACGTCTAAAACCATTTTATCAAAAGTGTCATTATATAATGTTGACGGATAACCATTTTCATAACCATTCTTATATGCTAAAGAAAGTAAAATAGGTGAGTCCACAATAATATAGTCAACTTTACCGTAAGAACGTACTATACCTCTATGTTGATTAGCAAATATGAATAGTTGGTCATTTATTTGAGAATCATTTTTTTCCCAAGCAACTTGTTTAGGGAACTCGTAAGGGTTATCACAACTTATATCTCTTCGTTTAAGTTCATAAAATAAACCAGATGAAATTGTGGACTTCCCTGAACAGGGACCACCAAACAAATTAATTATTTTTGTCATACTTAAGATATTAATTTCATTAACAAATAAATTACCCCCAATACTAACATACCTACAAATCCAACAAACGCCCCAAGATAACTTGCTCTCATCTGTGACTCAGTTTTACCTTGTCGGTTAAATACCTTTTTCAAATTTTTCATTTTCTCAAATCTCTTTTAATGTCTTTTTTAACTATTTCTAAATATTTCTTACGTTTTTTGTCACTAACAAAAGGAACGGACCAAAACTGTTTAGTTTTACGCCATCTTGATGGGCTCCAACCAAAAACAAAAGTATAAACCCCCATCACTAATCTTAACTTAACTGAATTAAGATACAATGTAATAACAGGTAACATCGGTGCCCCATGTGTGATATATGTTCTAACTTTTTTATCACTAAGGAATGGTTTTGGGTATGCGTACATACCAAATAAAGGTACAAATTTATAAGCAAAACCTGGTGTAAATACCTCATCAAAAAAGGTTTCCATTTTAGGTACCATTCTAAACCACCAAACTGGTGATACAAAATAAATGTGTGTTGACCAAGTAACTAAACTTTGATATTCTTTAATAAGTTCTTCTTTGTTCCTATGTAATTTATCTTCATATACATCAATTATTTTATACGTTTCACCACCATTTTCTAATTCGTTGATAATGGTCTTAAAGATACCATTATAACAAAAGGATTTGTGGTCGGGGTGACCAATAACTATAAGATGTTTTTTGTTTTTAGTGTTCATAACGTTTTAATTATAGTAAAAATTTAATTCACATTCAACTTAGAATCAAAATATTTAACCATTATATGTCCACTCTTATAGTTGGTGGCTAATGGTATATTATGTACGTCACATAACCTCATTAACATACTTATATCCACATCGTGGGGGTGTTTATCTAATGGGTCTCTAAAGAATATTACACCGTCTATTTCTCCACGAGTAACCATGGCACCTATTTCTGCGTCACCACCTAAAGGACCACTGTTTACCGCCTCAACTTTATCGATACCTGCGTGTGTAATTTTTTTACCTGTTGTACCTGTGGTTACTAATGATACGTTGTTGTTATTAAAGAATTTTAAACGTTTCATGACAAACGCTACCATATCTGATTTTTTACCGTCATGGGCAATAAGTGCTAATCTCATACTATTTTTTTTTAAGTATAGTAAAAAGTAACCTATCAGTAAAATGAATAATTATTTTTTATCTAAAAATTGTGATATAACCATTTTTTTGATATATTTCAGTTGAACCTACTTTTCTAGCGTAAAAAGTAAAGGTATAAATACCATCAGATACATAATAAGAACCATCATTAACACTACCATCCCAATACGGGTATGAGTTAAAAGAGTCACCATAACCATTAAATATTTGATTTCCCCATCGGTTAAATATCCTAAACTCAACATCTACCCAACATTCCAAATCGTAAACTATTTGCCAAACGTCATTAAAACCATCATTATTTGGTGTGAATGTGTTTGGTATATATACTGTCCATGGCCAACATAAATTACCCTCAGGGTATTCATCACATGGTAATCCAGTATCACAACTAATACTTACGTACTCAAATAAAGTGTCCGTAAAATATATATAATCCGTTAGATATTCAGTGATAGTTAGTGTATCAGTAATGTATTCAGTGATAGTTAGTGTATCAGTAATGTATTCAGTAAGAGTTAGTGTGTCGGTTACGTATTCGGTTTCCGTTATGTATATAGTATCACATGGTTCAGGTTCAACTATTTGACAATCAACGCCGGTTACCATGTAAAATACGTAGTTATTATTTGCGGTAATTATCTCATCAGTGACACTGGTGATTGATAAAAAATTACCTTGACCTTCAACCCACGTTCCTGCTCCTTGTATAGTTCCACTGACAGTTATTGTATCACCCGGCTGTATCCACACGGATAAATTAGAAATACCATTAAAACAACTATACGTAGTTCCCAAGAAATCGTTTAAACAAAAATAGGTAACATCTTCAGTCCCTATATTAACTAAAGTTGCGGTATATTGATATGATGATAGTATTCCAACATCAAAAACTTCACATTCTTCATTAGAAATGGTTAAATCTATAATGATTGGGTCGGGTCCGATTGAGTACACACAGGTACCATTATCTTCACTTGCTTCATCATCATAGTTTAACGCCATTGGGTCAGTACAACCCGGATATTCAATTAAGTTAGTTGAATTACCATTTAATGTTATAGTATATAAGAATACTATCAGTGGTATTAAGTTTTTCATTAGTGGGGAAGTTCAGTTGTGTGTTATAAATATAAAACTAAACTCCCCATATACCCTAAATCATATTCCAAAAAATGTTAAATGGTCATCATAATTAAGGCTCTATCAAAAGATGCGAACTGTTCATAAGTCTTTGCTCTCCTAACAGTATTAGGGTCCACACGTAAACGAACATGAGTTGGATACTTTTTTTGAGACTCTTTTTGTTGTCGATTAACTTTAGCAATTGCCTCACGTTTGGTCATTGCCCATTCACTATTCCCTCCTGTGGTTGGTCGGAAGTCTTTAGTACCCACAGTTCCTGCGGGAGCTTCCAACCAACCAAACATGTAAAGGTTTTCACCTTTTTGATTTTTATAAGCCATATTAATTATTTAATTTAAAATTGATTTACCTAACACTAATGGTGAGCCGTCTTTGTGTGAAGACACGAGAAAACAATTCTCTTTCTCACTAATTAAAAGTGTTTTGTTTTTGAACATTTTGTAGTGCTTGTAAGCGTACTCTTCTACTTTTGACTTCACCTCAGGTGCAATTGTTTCTTCTTTACCCATGTTTTTATTTTTTTAAATGTTTAATTATTTCGTTGGTACAAATATAAGTAATAATTCTTAAACTATTACTAATCTTGGTATTTTTTTTAATTTTAAAATAAGAGTGTTAAATAATAAGCTAATTTATAACCTACAAATGCTCCTATTGCGGTTGGTACAGGAAATATAATAAATTTACCTAAACTTGTTACATATTTAGGTCTATTAACAACTCTTCCTAAGAAAAAATAGTAGACCATGTAACCTAACAATACTAAAACATCTACTCGTTCGGCTATGAATACAACTAATATCGCTCCGAGTAAACCAAATATGAAATTATCAAAAACCGCACTAACTAATTCTTTGTTTGAGGTTTCTCTATATTCTTCCTGAATTTTCTTAAGACTCATAATATATAAATTTTAAACTAAATTCCATTTTTTAGCTGATTGAACAATGGCCTCCTCATTAGTTAAATTAGGTTGCTCTCTAACAATATCCATAGCGGTACACATAACCTCTAATCTCAGTCCTTTCTTTCTCGCCAAGTTCAAAACATCGACATAATAGTTAGGGTCAAATTTTGGTAGTGTACCATCTTCTTCCATATCTGCAATTTTACTAAGTATATTACTCATAAATGTTTTTTTTAAATTAGAATACAAATATATAGTAAATGCATGAAAAAACCAACATTAAGTGTAAAAAAGTTACCTAATGATGGTTTTTTCATGCATAATTAAAAAGTGAGTTCTTTAACGTTTTATTTATTATCCGTTAACTACGGATTTTTTGTTACTATCTATTTGTCTATAAATTTCTGCGACGTGTTCGCTCATACCATTTATAGTTTTATCAACTCTACTGTCAATATGACGGTAGACTTCGTTCATGTTATTTTCACTAATATTATGTAGACTGTCCACATAATCTATTAGTTCTTTTTTAATCTTTTCAGATTCATTATACTGATTTTCGTTTTCTCGATTCAGTAGGTTTATTTCCTCTTTTAAGGACTTTGTTGTCATATAGTTCACAAACGTACCCACAACCATTACTAATACAATGACTGTACATACACCTAAAATAAATGATGTTATTTCCATAATTTCTAATTTTTAATTTAATTTTTATGTCAAAGAACTCACTAGTGGACCTTGATGGACTCGAACCATCGACCTACGCATTATGAGTGCGGTGCTCTAACCAACTGAGCTAAAAGTCCGTTAACAGTCTATTTTATCCAACTACAACTGTCACGGATGTCCCAATAGAGTATAGACAATAT
>Ga0098049_1000197_pt1 | contig 24824 bp, 24 predicted proteins | sample 13BtaG_FD_92582 | JGI IMG/M metagenome (GOLD analysis project Ga0098049, IMG submission 92582) | Marine viral communities from the Subarctic Pacific Ocean - 13B_ETSP_OMZ_AT15268_CsCl metaG | ecosystem: Environmental > Aquatic > Marine > Oceanic | place: Subarctic Pacific Ocean | collected...
CAAGAGAAACTTAACTAAGAGTGAAGAAGATGAGTAGTTTTGAAAGAAATTATTGGGAAGATGATTCTAAAGTAAAAAAGTGGGCTTCCGGTAAAGGGAAGGTTAGGCTTGCTTGGGTAAAATGGGCAGGTCGTTATTGGATAGACTTGCGAATACTTAGGCGTGAAGAGGATGGGTACACCCATACTAAAGAAGGAATAAGACTTACACCGGAACAGGTTAGAACCATGCTTCCTATTCTTAACGAATTACTACAAGACATTGACGATAAGATAGAAGAAGAAGAGAGGCATGACGACAAAGATATATCACCTTAATTGGTATCATCCTAATAGAGTATGGATATTCAATGATGGGGCGTTAAAGGGAGAACCATTGTATTACGGCTTCGATAGAGTAATTGGTAAATTACTTGAGAAGTTGGGTGCGATACTGTATCGTAAAGCCCTCCATAAAGGATGTAAACTGATTTTGTCCGAAAAGCAAAAACCTAATACTTTCAAATTTAATTTAATATCTGTAGATAATACTGGTGCTAAGTACGGTAATGACGAACTTGGTAAGGGATGGATTGAGAGTGAAGCCTTGATAGGTACACCCGATGTTCTTTATGTTGGAGTTGGGGTGGATTAGTGTTACTTAGTAGAGCGATAGTATTAGTTTCAAAGATGCCTAAGTTAGATGTTAAAGACATCACTAAGGAAGAGGCATACGAACTATGGGAGTTCTTGGATGAAGAAAGAAAACTACCGATAACAAAAACAAGACTGAAAATAAACTTAGCGAAAGAGTGCGGTGTATTCGTAGAACAATTAGATGCAGTAGCCAATGGTGCTTCTCTAGCAGAAGTGCTGATAATGGAATCGTCGGACAGCAAAACAAGTAAATTAAAACTAAAAGAAATTAAGAGTATAATTCAATCGGTGACAAGTGATGAAGAGTGGATAATACCATTCTGTCACTCGATGGATATTACAGAAGCCGAGTTTGTTTGGCGTTGGGTTTTGAATGAGCGTTGGCGTTCACTTAGATACCGAATGAGAAAGTGGGCTAAAATTAATTCTAAAATTAATGATGACCTAGTTAGTACATTCGAGATGTTAGATGTTATATTCGGATTGAGAGATAAGCAACAGGTAGAGCGACCTGTCACAGATTTCAAACGGTTACAAGCATGGAACGGTATAGACATACCCGACAAGTATTGGTTTGTCAATGATTGTGGTACGCTGATGTTCTTAGAGAACGGTGTTGCTAGAAATAGAAATGGTGAGATAAATCGAGAGTATACACCACAAGTGCAGGAAGTTGATACTTGTTGGTGTTGGGTGGATGTGTTAGGTATAACAAGACTACACTCTACCGAACAAGATATACCGTTTTCAAAGTACAAAGAGCCTATGGATATTTCATGGCATGAGGCCAACAAGATTCTTTACAATTACCCAAAGGGTGGTTTCTTAATTCTTAATGATAATCATTATCACTTATACACTAAAGGAACTAATGCTTTGATAGTTCAAGCCTTGACTGTTAGACAGATAAAAAACACAGGGTACGAATTTATTTTAGGTGTTAAAGATGGTATAGATGTTATTGATGTAGACAAAATGGTGGTAGAAATCTTACCGTTTGAGTTAGAGAGTGCGTTGAAAAGAAACAAAGTTCCTGTACAGAATTCACACACTAATCATGATATTCCGTTTGTAGTTATCGAAGTAGCGTACTCATGGCGAGCAGAAGATGGGTGGGGGTGGCGTTATATTACTACACTAGATGACGCATCCATCAATGAGATTGACGAGTATACTACTTACATATCCATGGTAGGTGTAGACAATGAGTGACACACTAAAGAACATAGGGTTAGGTATTTTACTTTCTAAGATACGCTTTTCAGTATCAGTATCAAAGGTGCATTTCGGCTTCGGGTTTAGAGTTGATAAGTACATACAGTTAGACATTCAAGATAACAATACAAAGGCAATTGTAAAACTATGGTGCGATGAGAATAATTTAACACTTAAATATCGTACTAAAAGTCATGCAGACATACTCAAGTGGTTGAGTGTAATAGAACCATACGCTGAATTGTTACACGATAAGAAAGGTTACAACCGTATGTTGTGGGTAATTGATAATCCTATACCTAGAGCAAACCCATCCACACCCACAAATGTATTCTATGATTGGGTCGAAAAATGGGATGATTTAGAAAATGATATATAAACCAACAAAGAAATGGAGGTTGATGAAGATGAATTGGAACGAATTACTACGACCTACCAAACCGGTAGAGATAGTAGGTAACAATGTCTTTGTCGAAGATTTCCTTGAATGGGAAAAAACGGGTGAGTACCCATCAGCCATACTTATACTCGGTCCTCCGGGTACAGGTAAATCTAGTGCGGCGAATGCGATAACACACACAATGTTAGGACAATGGAATAATGATATGAATGTTCTATGGACTAACGCAAGCGACGATAGGGGTATTGGGCATGTCCGACAGGAGATTAAACAATTCTGTCGGCTTAGTGGTATCAATGCGGCACGAAAGGTAGTAGTACTTGATGAGGCTGATGGGCTTACTCCCCAATCCCAAGATGCACTAAGGGGCATCATGGAAAAATATGCTCACAGGGTTTTGTTCGTCTTGACAGCAAACTATCCCGAAAAAATCAAACCTGCTATACAAAGCAGATGTAAGATATATCAGTTCACTCCTGTCACTCCGAAGGAAGGTGCTAGACATCTTCTAAGAGCGACAGAATCATGTGGCGCACCTGTTGAATGGGAACAAGCCTATGAAGATGTAGTAGAACACTTTAACGGTGACTTGAGGGCGGCTGTGAACTTTCTTGAAAGCAGACCAAAAAATCAAGAGTTATCTTTTATTAAAACCACCGAGGCGTGGTGGGATGACTTCAAGTTACATGATAATTACAATTCTCTTAGAGAGAAACTTAACGAAAACATGGAGACCGCAGGTAGCCGTGTATATTTTATGAATAAATTTCACCAATACATTAGAGGGTACTTTGACAAAGACCCGGACACTGTATTCGCTATCATGTCCGTTTGGGGTGACATGATGGAGAAAGTACATGAATGGCCGGGAAGTGACAATGCTTTCGTGGATGTGTTGGTGGCAAGACTAAAGAAACAAATAGGTGAAATGAAATGAGTTGGAAAGAAGAAGATGAATATATAGACGAAGAAAACAATACAGGTTTTGGGGAAAAGAAATCAAGCGATGGTTTCCCTGTGCCTATTGCTCAAAGAATGGTAGCATACGCTGAAAGGACAGGAAAGAATATTGAAGAAGTCAAACAGATGTACTTAGATTACATAAAGAAAGAGTACGGTGTTGAGGATTATACACAAGAAGATATAGATATTCTAATTGATTGGGCTGAACAAGTTTTTGTGCAAACAAGAAAACAAACAGCAAGTACATCGGGAACATCTACATGGGTAGGTTGTTTCGTAGGTGTAGCAGATAGAACAAAAGATAGGCTTACAAATATTGTAAATGCTAATGTAAAACTATTCAAAGAGAATCGTGCCGAAGCGATTGGTACAGGTAGAGTAGGTGTATATGAGAAAGACGGTGGTTTGTGGTCAGTTCGTAACAAAGACGGCTTACAACCACTTGATGAATCAGCAGACAGTGAACCACAACATGGTATCAAAGTCGGTGATGAATATGTATGTTTACTCACTCGTAAAGGTATGCCATCACCATCAACAAGGATGGGTAGATACGCTTACTTCTTAGGTGGTGAAGAAGGTGACTTCGTAAAGAACAGTAACATAGCAGTATGGAAGGTAGACTTAACTGATGATAACAATACTATGAACATAGACATCGGTAGACCGTGTAAGATACCTGTAATACCACCAAGAGAAGATGCTAACGATTTCTTCAAAACCGTGTTGGGTACATACTCTAACTTTGAAATTAATTATTCGGATGACTTTGTACCGGAAGAAGTAAGACCATTACTTCAACCTGTAAGTTATTGGACTAACGAAGAGTTCCACGATATGTATGTTAGACTTGATGACATTGAAGATGTCTTTGAGAGTAAGAAAGAGAAAACTAACATCGGTGGTAGAAGTGTCACATACGGGCCACTAATCATTACAAAGGGTACAATCAACAGCATGAATACCGAGCCTAGAGACAGCGAGTATGACCCGGAGGGCTTCAATTACTTCATGTCACTTAGTAGCATGAACGGTGATGTAGACTGTTGGATACCCGGTGCTGTCGGTATTATGACTAATCCATTCCAAGCACATTGGGGAGAGCAAGCGTTTGACTATGCTGAAAACTCTACAGTGTTTATCTTTGGTCGTCTAGGTATGAAAGACCGTGATGGTTTGCTAAGTCCTAAGATTACAGTCATGGGTATCTATGGTCACCCACGCAGATGCAGAAAGAGAGCAAGCGGTGGGAATACAGGAGTTGGACAATTTGACTAAATATCTTTTAGGTTTTAAAGAACCAAGAAGTAATTTTGTTGCTAGAATTGTTAATAGTGAAAATAAAGCGATGACATGTTTAGAGGTTCTAAGTTTAATTGATAAAAAAGTATTTAGAAACGCCTCTCGTAAGAATGTAAGTGCTTGTTTAAGTGAAGCAGTAAAGAAAAAACTTTTGAGGAAAATACCAATACAAGAGTACAATTCACAATCTAGGTTTAGATACGCACCTTATGTGGGTGTAGTAAATCCTAATTATTACTCTAAACCTATACCTCAAAACTTCACTAAAAATGAAGATAAGGTATTAGATATAGTGAAAAAACAAGTTGGGAATGCTATTGATAAATGTCCTAAAGGAATAAATGTAAAAGTAAATATTTCAAATGAATCAGTTGAAGTGACATATTTTGTTAAAAGGAGTGATGAATAATGGCGGGATTTGGACAGACAGTAAAGTTACAGCAAGAGATTGAAAAGGTCGTAGATGAGGTTGGGGTGCAGAAGCCCAACAACGACCCGTATGCATCATTAAGAGCCGAGCAAGAATCCATGAGTCACATAATTAAGACTCATAGTTTTGCAGGTATCTTTGGTTTCGATGGTACAGGTAAGTCAGCGATTGTACTTGATGCATTTGATAAAGATGAAACTAAAATAAATGATTCAGTGTTACATGCAGTAGATTTTGATAATGGTGTAGGTATGCTAAACTCCGCTATCTATGACAACCCTAATGTTGTTTCATGGAATCCATGGAAGATGGGTAGTAAAGACAGGACAGCATACGATTATCCCGGTACACATCAGCGTGTTATGGACATTATGAAATACATCATCAGCGAAGTAGAAAAGGGCGTTCCGGTATGGGGCGTACTTGTAAGTGGACTTGATTCATGGCTTGAGATATGTACCAACAACATGCGTATCATTGACTTAGGATTGGCTAAGGATGGTATTGATGCGGCAGACAATCGTGGTGCAGGTGAAGCAAAGCGTGTAGAGCGACAATCCGATTGGGCTATCCGTAATACTCGGTTTCACCAACTAACAAAATTAAGTCGTGATTTAGTTAGACTCGGTGTTCGTGTCTATTGGGAAACTCACATGCGTTCAACTAACTTCTCTTACAAAGACGATGCGCCTGTTGTATGGCAACCGGAGTGGGAGAAAAAGACTAACAACTACTTACCTACATTGATTCGTATGGATGCTACTAATGAGTATAACGATGAGGATGAATTAGTATCTACTACATATACCGCTACATATACTAAGTGTAAAACTAATCCATCTCTTGTTAATCAAACTAAAACAATTATGGTAACTACAACAGGAGAAGAACCGAAGTGGTACGGTCTACCCGACCTCTACGACGGTACTCTATGATACTCTTATGAGGTGGGTTTAGTGAGTAATAAGTGTAAAGTTTTTTCATTCGACCACAAGGAAGTTTTTTTGTTTTCTTCCCACACTTCCCCACTCAAGAGGTGATTCTATGGCACATGTAAAGTCAATGAGTGATACCGCTAAGAAATATATAGACATCATCATGAGTGATGGCGAAGTTCGTAATGCTTTCCAAATACTCGATGAGTTGTATGAAAATAAGACTCACAGTGCTAATAGATACATACCAACGAAAAGTGAACTACACGAATACCTAAGTAAGAACTATTCAAGTGAAACTCGTAGAGAAAGACACCCTTTAGCATTACCCGAGATGAGAAATAAAACTACACCTGTCACATATTATTGGAGGGATTTGGATGACAAAAATAACAGTTAAAAGAAAAGAGTTTATGTCTTTCCTTACATCATTTGGTAAAGGAATACCGGACTTGAGAATAAACTGTGCCGGTGGTCGTCTTACTGTAGAAGTAGCATACGCATGGTATTATTTGAGAAAGCAGTTCGTAACCGATGTTAATGAAGAAGGAGTATTACACATCGCTGATTTAGAGAAAGTACTTTTATTCTTAAAGTCAAGCAACCAAGATGAAATTACATTGAGGCAAACTCAAGAAACCAAACCATTGTATCTTGAGGGTGGTGGAAACAAACTACAACTACCAAGTACAGACGAAATAGAGTCAGCATCAAAGACTGTGGTGATTAGAAAACTAATCAAGGAATCACAAGAGAGTGGATGGTCAAGTTTCGGTCATGCCTCTCTTAGCACACACGCTTCACTTGCTACTAAGGATTTGATTTCTCTTGCAGGTATGCGGGGTTTAGTATCAAAGGATACCCAATTCAAACTACGCATACACTGTGGCGAGAATGAGATGGGTATAATAGCAGGTAAGGCCGTGAGTGGTCGTTTATTCACTACGCTTCCTGTATGGGATAGTGATGGTCCTGCGGCTACGGTAGAGTCTTACTTTAGTGAGAAGTTACCTATGTGTCTACAATTCCTTGACGACGAAGATGCTCGAATGCACATGGGTAAAAGCACCTGTGTAATTTTTGAGCAAGATAATACTTTACTTATGATTGTAGATGAGAGTGATGACTGATGATTATTGATTGGTTCACCGATGACCCTTATGACCCTCCCGTTATCTACGAGAGAACTAGAGGTGCAGACGGTGTACTACATGAAAGATACATTATGGATGGAGATGATGATTATGTTGTGCCTTTTTGTTGGGTAGCAGAAAACGCACCTAATTGGGTGATGAATAGATTGAAAGGTCACCATGCTAAGATTCATCATAATATTAAGGCTAAAAGTATTAATGGTAAAGATTTGGTAAAGGTAACAGTACAACACCCAAACACGCTATGGGAGATAAAAGACAAATGCCCTAAGTGGACTTACGAGGCTGATGTCAATTACAAAGACCAAATATTACTTACTAATTATCCCGATAAGATACCGGAGTTCAAACCTCGCATTTGGTACTTTGACCTTGAGTGGGATACTGAAAATCAAACTACTACAGTCATGGCTGTATCGGATAACTTTAGTGAACACCCTGTTGTATTCGCATGGAGTGAAGAATCAATCCGTGATACTATCACTAAAACTGAATGGATAGATAGATATGATGGATATGAACTTAGGACTTATCCTAATGCACACAAGATGCACGAGGCTTTCTTAGATTATCTTGATGAATGCAACCCCGATATGTTAGTAGCACACGCTATTGCTTGGGCTGACTTACCACATCTGTACCATCAGTTGGGTGCGTTAAGAGAAAGACTGTCGCCTGTCAATAGATTGATTGCACCAAACAAAAAGACCGGTGCATACAGAACTACGGCACAACCCATCAAGGGTAGACTCATATTCGATACTGCGGCACAGTGGACAGACGGTAGTGGCTTTGAGGGTATATGGCAGAAGTCCGGTAGAGGACAGGCTCAATCTCGAAAGTTAGATTGGTTCGCTACTGAATTAGGGTTCGGTGGGAAATTAACTAATGAGATAGAAGGCATGACAGTACACAATGGTTGGAAAGAATACTATGATGACTTTGTAGATTATTGTCTTGTAGATACCACTCTCTTGCGTGACTGTGATGAGAAACTAAATTGTATTTCATATCACATAGCCATGCAACAATTAGCCGGAGTATCATTTGATAGTACTCACAAAGTGACACGATACTTTAGAGGATTGATGGGTAGGCGTACAGACTTGAAAGCACCATCTTCCTACAAAGAACAAAGACCCGAATTACAAGCCGCATGGGTTATGCCTCCTGTAGCGGGCAGACACGAAGGGGTGGCATTGGTAGACTTTGCTTCTCTATATCCTAATATCATACTCTCCGCTAATCTTTGTTACACAACATTGACTGATTCGCCGGGCGAGAATATTTTAACTATTAAAGTACCACCAAAGTATGACGATAAAACAGGTAGTGCGATACCGGGTACAGGGGGTACTTTCCATTGGAAACAAGATGAGATGGGATTGTTACCTTCTGTCGTCAAAGATATGTTAGACCTAAGAAAAAAATACAAATCTCTCATGCGTGAGGCTGATAATGCTGATACTAAACTTGGGTATAACATGCTACAAATGGCTGTGAAAGTTGCGGTCAATGCCATCTATGGTATGACAGGAAGTAAAGTAGTAGCAGGTCAATGGAGTAGTTATCCTATCGCTCAATGTATCACATACTTAGGTAGAGAATCAATTACTATGCTAACTGAAAAGAGTGCGGAAAAGGGATTCATACCGTTAGCAGGACATACAGATTCAGCATACATCAAAGTTCCATTCGATAAAGCAGAAGAGATTGCAGGGTATCTTACAGATGTAGCGCAGAACGAAATGAATCTAAAATATCTCGATGTAGAATTAGAAGCGTACTTTGACTATTGGGTTACTGCGGCTACAAAGAATAGAAACTTTGGAATTAAAGTATGGCCCAAAGAAGATGCAGGTCAAATGAAAGTGACAGGCTTTGAAGTGAAAGCATCTAATGCTACTCCCATCTGTAAGACTGTACAAAAGACAGCGTTCACTATGATTGCTACAGGTAAGGATGAAGATGATGTATGGGATAAAGTAAGACCTATAGTAAAATCAGTATACAATGGCGATGTATCTATCGAAGATGTAAGCGCATACGGGCGTTTGTCTAAACGCTTAGATGAGTATGATAAGGTGGTACCTAACCCCGCTAAGGCGGCAAGATATTCTAATCAGTATCTTGATACTGACTTTGGTAAAGGTGAAGGTATCAAATGGGTTTTCATCGAAGGTGTACCGGAAGGACAACCACCATGTAATGTGATAGCGTATGAGGATGAGTCACAACTTGATGGTTATGAGATAGATTGGAACACTGCTGTAGAGAAGTGGATTACTAAGAAACTGAAACTTGTCTATGAAACCCTTGATTGGGATTTAAATAGATTAACCGAGAGGCGGATACCTAAGAAATATTGGTGATAATATGAAGTGTAAAACCCCTATGAGATGTAGACCGGAATTTGAAGGTAAAGTTCACTGTAAAAGATGTGCAAAGGAAGCGAAGGTTGAGGCTGAATTATTTTTAGATTTAATTGATTGAGGTGATAAGATGAGTAAACATGAAGATGAAGTATGTAAGAAGATACAAGCAAGAGCCGAAGTAGGTAAAGCCAAGTATGGTGTGACTATGGAAAGAACAGACTTAAACATTGTAGAATGGCTTACACATTTACAGGAAGAACTGATGGATGCTTGCGTCTATACGGAAAGACTCATCGAAGATTACAAGAAGTATGCTAACAAGAAGGAGATTATAGATTTACTAAGGGAGTTGAATGAGTGAGATACAATCCCAATGGTGATGATAGTCGCCCTAAGATAGAAGATTACCTAAAAGAAACAGGTAATGTAGAACAGGCTGAATCCTACAAGCGTAGTACATACGCATGGAATCCTAGCCTACAAGATGGTTCTATTCTAAGGGTAACTAAGTCAAGCATTGGTACATTCGGTTGGTGTCCACAACAATACTACCTTGAGAAGTTCAAGGGATTGCGTGGGGAAACAGTAGACCATCACATAAGAGGACTCAATGTTCACGATATGATGGAATGGTTTTGGGCTAACTTCACTAGAGAGCAAGAAGATTCAGTGTTAAATTTAATTCATGAAGGACAGGAAAGGGAAGCGATGAAATTGTTTTTCAGTGTTGTTCCTGCCCCTCCATCACCTTATGAGTTCGGTGAAGATGAACAAATAGAACAATGGTTGCGTTGGCAGTTCTTACGATTGAAAAGCACTGACGGTAGGTATTGGCGACCTGTTGGTATAGAAGCCAACATACAGTCTACACGCTTTGTAACGGTAGACGGTGAACAGATACCCATTCACATGAACGGATTTATTGATACACTGTTTGCTACAGGAGAAGGCGGCTTTGCATTGATGGAGTTAAAGACAGGTAAATACAATAAGTATAAAGTTAATTCAATGAGAAAAGAAATGGCATTTTACAAAATGATGCTAGACCATAGCCCACATGAAGAGTTCTTACCTATCACACATTGGGGATGGGAGTTTCCCGGTGGTGGTATTAACGGTGGTGTCGGACCGACTATCTATTATGAAGATGTAAGAAAAGTTGGCGCAACAGAAAAAGATTTACTTAAATTAGTAAAAGCCCACATAGATATGGAGTTTCCACCTACTCCATTCATGGGGAGATTGAAAGAGGGTATTCCATTAGAAGAACAAAAACTAAAGTGTAATTGGTGTGATTATCAAGAGCATTGTGAGTTTTGGTCACTAACGGATGAAGTATTAGACAAAATAGAGGTATGAAAATGGAAGCAAATATATTATTGATGGAAGCAGTATTGAATGAATATGTAGGAGTACTTAATGTAAGTGTTAAAGTAAACCTATCAAGAGGACTAAGAAGTTCATCTTGGCAAGTGAGGACTATGCGCCAAACTACCCTTGATGAATTTGGAATGGATATAGACGAATCTATGGTGGTAAAACACCCAAAGGAAATTATTTTTGACATCCATCCTACTTTACTTGACGCTGAAAATATTGTTGGAACATACAAAGAGTTGAAGGAAGAAGTGGATAAACAAATTTACTCGATGAGGTGATTTTATCCCATTCGTGCCAATAGACTTCCCAAGGGAAGTACTCGAATTACCAAGTAATGGTGCTAGAGGTTGGCGTAGAATAGTTCATGATGCAAATGAGTTAGAAAAATATTGGCGTGGTAAGAACGGTAGTGGTAATGTATACTTTACCGCTTATGGTTATACTAAGACTAAACCACCCAAACATCATAGAGTAGACTACAACACTCCTTTGATACATCACTTTGTGATGGACTTCGATTGTAAAGATTTCAAAAGCGGTGGAGAAGATGTCGAGTTTGAGAAACCACATGAAGAAGTAAAACGATTACACAAGATGCTACTGGAAGATAACATCTTACATTATGTATGGTTTAGTGGTGGTGGATTTCATGTATGGATACCCATAGATGAAACACTCAATCCGAAGAATGGTAATGAGTTATCGAGAATAAAGCATTCGGGTAGAGTGCTTGTGAATACATGGGAGAAGAAGATAGGTACTCTACGATGTAACGACCCTACTGTAGCATTTGATACAAGCGGTATGATACGCATACCTAATTCTTACAATGCAAGGAGAGAGTGTTGGTCTATACCGTTAGACAGCGACGATTTATTGAATGGTGACTTTGATTATTACATGGATATGGCACAGGAAAGTCAATCGGGTTACAAACCGTTAGGAGAAAATAAATTACAATTTAAAGTAATACAAAGTAAGTTAATGACTATGCATGACATCAAACCTATTGAGATACCAACTGTGTATTTAGATGACATAGTTATACTTCCGTGTTTGTCACAAGCGGCATTGGGTGGGGGTAACCCTACCCATCGTGCAAGATTCCATTTGGCTTCGTACTTAGCAGATAGATTTCGTATGTTCTTCCCTGCTTGGAAAATATCTAACGAAGAAAAAGAAAAACATGTAAAAATTATATCTAAATTTTGTGCAGGACAAAATTGGGTTGATTACAAGAGTGAAGTTACAGAACACCAAGTTGCTAGTATAGTGATGGCAGGTTACCCTCACGCTACATGTACTACTTTGTATGATGAAGGATTCTGTATTGGGAAATGTAAATTTTATGATGGAAGTGGAGATTGGAATGAGTAATATATTTGATAAGTATTTTGAAAAACAACACACAATTCACGCATCTAAGTGTGTAAATTGTGGTAAAGGAATGAAAGCAGTTAATAAAAAAAGAAGAGGTAAAGCACTTAACTTGTGCTTCACATGTGTAAATGATAAGGATAATTTACCGGAGAAATTCTTTTGTAAAGGTGTATCTAAAAGCACAGGTAAACGCTGTAAGAAATTAACTTTAGATGATTATTGCGCCCAACACAAAAAACAAGGTGAAAGTAATGGTAAAGATTGATTTAATTATTGATAGTAACGAAAGAGGTATTCTTTGTGAGGCTGTCGAAAGAAGGGCTAAAAGTGCAGGTATGACTGTGATTAGACAGTCATTGGTAGTAGGTGATTACAAACTAGGTGGTGCATTAATAGAAGCCAAGAGTGTAACAGACTTCTACCAATCTATGTTTAATGGACATCTACAAAGACAATTAGATAATATGGATGCTAATTATGAAAGATTCTTTCTTGTAGTGCATGGGGATATAAGTAAACATGCTAGATTCATAAGAGAACAATTCAATGCTAATATTCCCATATCCAAACTACAAGAAACATTTACCGGTTTTATGGCAAGAATAATGGCTGACTTCGATTGCCAAGTATTCTATACTAATACTACAAGCGAAGCGGCACAATTCATAGTCAAGTTACATGATAAGTTGCATAAACCCGCTAGTAAACATGGGGCGCAAACAATTCGTAGAGTAGGTAGTAATGATTTACGCTTAGACATTATCATGACTATACCGGGTATAGGTCGTGAAATGGCAGAAAGGATACTTGAAAAGTGCGGTAGTATAGAAGAGATGTGCTTCCCCGAATCGTTAAAACAGATTAAAGGGCTTGGCGAAGTTAGAAGAAATTTAATTATTAAAGTATTAACAAGTGAAGAAGCGGTAAGACAAGAAAGAAAGGTGAGGCGAAGTAAATGATATATAAACCAATAAAGAAATGTAGGGTGATAGAATGAACTATAAAAATTATCAAGCGGTTAAAAAATTCGACACATTAGAAGCGTATCTACATCATTTTTCTCAAACTTCAATGAAAAATGAGATACCGGGTTTGTTATCATTCTTTTTCATACAAGGACAATCATTACTTCCTTATGTGAGAATACCTACAGGAGATACACACCTAGACCCAAGAGTACATGTATTTTGGATTCAACCTTCAAGGACAGGTAAATCTGTTGCATGGAACTTTATTGGAGATGTGATGAAGAATGCTGACCTAGATTATGAGTTATATTCTACAGGTACAGATGCGGGGCTGATAGGTTCTAACAAACCTGTGCTTGATGAGAACAATAAACCCACAGGTGAAACTGAAAAAGTACATGGTCTTTTATCGGGTAAAAAGGGATTAAATGTGGATGAAGGTTCTATCATTCTAAATCCCGGTAAACACTCTCAAGAAACTGTACTCTATTTGCAAACTGCTTGTAACGCTGTAGGAAGCGGTGGTAATATATTGACTAAACCTATGAAGGGTGATATAATTAAGTGTGAATCTATGGTATCACTTTGGATTACCACATATCCACCGAAGGGTGTAAAAGAATATGTACTTACTAAAGGTATATTTCAGCGTGTATTACTTTATTGGTCACATTGGGATATGGATATGCGACAAGAGGTAAGTAATACTAGACTTGCAACCTTTTGGAAAAAACCAATTGAGACGGATTTAACTAAGGATGACTTATATGATTATTTCAAAGACACTGAAAAAAGAGTAAGAGATAGACTACTAAACTTTGCAGAATTAACATTTACACAATGGACAGAAATGAATCGTGAAGAACAAGAAGAGATAGCCCAACAATACATGTGGGATATGTTTAGTGCCGATGATGATTATGAAACTGCGTTGTATCAAGCAAGCGATGAAGTATTTGATTTGTTGAGAAACATGTCAGCAAGTATGTCCGAAATTGTAGCATCTTTTACACCTGCTATTGAAAACTATTTGGCAATTATATCACTTCACATGGCTGTATTAGATAAAAAATGGGTTATTACAGCACAGCATGTAGACATGGCGTTTGATATACTTTTAGACTTATTTAAAAACCTAATATCATGGTTAGAAGATTCTGTTGAAATTGGCGGTAACAAAGGTAAGGAAGGTAAAATTCAAGAAGATATAATCAAAGTGTATAATGATTGTACGGGATACGAAATCGAAGGCCACGGAGATGGTTGGAGAAGAAAACAATCTATGGCTCAATTATACATGAATCTTACAGGCGTGTCTAAACCTACCGTAGAGCGTCACTTTAAAGATAACATTCTAGGTATAATGAATAAAAAGATAAGTGGTAAAAGAGTTTATTTCCGATTAAAGGGTGCGAATAAACATGAGTGATATATTAGCGTTAGATATTGAAACAAGTAATTTCTCTTGGGAGATAGGAGGTTGGGATAAAACAGCATCGTTTGACCCAACTGTAGTAGCCACATGGGATGGTCAAGATGGTACAGTTTACTGTAACAAAAGTTTGGATATAGATGCTACAGTAAAAGCGTTACATCCTAGAACACTTGGTGAAGATTTAGCAAAGCATGTAGAGAAAGGTGGAGTAATCATAGGTCATAATATCAAAGGATTCGATTTACCTGTATTAAGAGATGCCTTAGATTGTTGGACAGCCGGTGATTTGTTAGGTAAGAGTGAAAGTATTATTGATACTAAGCATCTTGTACAAAGGGCGGCGGTAACTGTTGGTAAAGTAGATACATCTTTAGGAATATTAATAAAGACCACTTTAGAGGACAATAAGTTAATGAACAGTGAAGATGCACCTATCGCATGGAGAGCAGGGCAGTATGACGATGTTGCTAAATACTGCTTAAGCGATGCACAACTTACATTCGATTTGTATAATTTTGGAAAAAGTGAGGGTTATATTAATTCGAGAAATTTAGAGACAGGCGAGATAAATAAAATAGAGGTTGATTGGTAATGGCAGAAATAGATAACGGTAAAAGTAAAGCACAGATACACAACATAAGGGCGGCAAAGGTAGTATCGGAAACGGTAAAGTCTACACTCGGCCCTATGGGTATGGACAAACTAATGTTAGACGGTGGTGGTAATGTCATTGTCACTAATGATGGGGCGACCATCTTGCGTGAACTTGATGTATCTCATCCGGGTGGTAAGATGATTGTAGAAGTTGCAAAGACACAAGAGAGTTTGTGTTATGATGGTACTACAAGCACAGTCATATTAGCCGGTCAATTATTGGCTAACAGCGAGGCATTGTTTGAGCGTGGATTACACCCAAATGTAATATGTCGTGGTTATCATGAAGCAACTCAAATGGCCGTAAATTATCTTAAGACTGAAATTTCTCAATCAAGTAAGAAAAGAGATGTATTAGTTTCAGTAGCAAAGACCGCTATCACAGGTAAGACATTAGAGAATGCGATAGATACTGTGGCTGAACTGTGTGTATCAGCAGTAGAAGCCGCCGGTGATGCTGAAAGCGTAAAGGTGGTGTCATTCCCCGGTGGGTCACTCGATGACTCTTATCTGTATAACGGTGTTATAGTAAACAAAGACTATGTGTTAGACGGAGAAGATGATTATACAGATGTACTACTAATCAATACAGGACTCGAAAATGAAAAAAGTGACGACAATGTACAAGTACAACTTGATGCTAAGTCATATCAAACTTATAAGGCATCCGGTAAAACAAATCTTATTTCTCTTGCGAAGAACATAGTAGATGTATTACCTAACGGTGGTGTAGTGTTTGTTCGTGATAAGGTCAATGACCATGTATGTGCTTATCTTAAGAAGAATAATATTATGGTAGTTAGACATACACCGGAATCTACTCTAAAGGCACTATCAAAGATTACCGATAGTGTAGTGTGTCAAACACCCGAAGAAGTAGAGTCGGCAAGTAAAGCGACTGTATCAAGGCAGAAACATAATGATGTTTGGTATCTGTTTGTATCTAGTGATAACAAACATAGTGAAGCGTCATTAGTTCTTCGTGGTGCAACAAGTCATACACTTGATGAAGTAGAAAGAGGATTCGATGATGCGCTTGGTGTAGTATCTTTAGTGTTAAAGAATAACAACTTTGTCGTGGGCGGTGGTATAGCCTATGCTCGTATGGCGGCACATTTGCGACAACATGCGGCTCAAATAGGGGGTAGGGCGCAGATGGCAATAGAAGCCTTTGCTGATGCTCTTGAGGTAATCCCTGCTACCATATCCGAGAATGCCGGACATGACCCACTAGATACTATACTTGCTATGCGACATGAAATACTGCGTGGTAATACTGAATATGGACCGGATGTAGAAGATGGTGGAGTTGTAGACTTAGCATCAAAGGGTGTCTTTGAGCCTACTGAACTTGTCCGTCAAGCAGTATTGAGTGCGAGTGAAGTCACTAACTCTATTCTAAGAATAGATGACATAGTAGCAAGAAGGCCGTTGGAGTAAGCATGGGTCGTCTACTTGATAGGTTAAAGGTCAAGTGTAGAGCCTGTAGCCACAGGCATATCGCACGAAGATTATCGGCTCGTTATCTTGACGATGATAGAGAAAGAACTACTTTACTTCAATGTCGTAAGTGCGGTCATTTTTGGCAAGACTCGGCCATGAAATAAAATAACAGTGAAAGTATTATGAGAATAATTTATAATACTATTTTTCGATTAGCCCTATTTGTTTTTTACTCACCAATCTCCTTAAGTGTGGTATGTCATACCCTAAGTTATGGCCGGAGAAACCATAATAGAAGAGGGCGAGGGAATGAAGATTCCTAATATTGAAAAAGAAGACGATAGATTATCTTTATTTGAAAAATTACATGAAATAGCAGAATTACATCAAAACCAATATGAAGAAGATTGTATCGGTATTGTTGAGCAATTTGTTAATTTACATTTAAAAGAAGAAAGTTATACTTCCTTTGAAGCAGATGCTATATTAGAAGTTATGAATATACTATCTAAAATGAACTCACTGTAAGCGAACAAAGGTTGGGCTATTACCACCTACAGTACACACGAATCTACCGTATCCACTTGCGGCTATAGTAGCACCTGCGAAAGTAGCAGTGTCACCTGTATCTTGATTCTTTATCTCTACTACATAACCCGCAGGGAATGCACCCGAAGTTGATACAGCACATGTACCACTTCTTGTGGCTAAGATGAGTATGTTAGCATCTGCTGATGAAATTGTAAGTGATGTTACGGCTGTAGTCAATACTCTATCAAATACCGAGCGAGTGTATCTTGCGGCATCTACTCCACTAAAATAAAGAACATTCTTTTGTAAGTCACCGGCTGTAGTGCTTGCTATCTGTGCGCCATAGCCCATCCACATACCACCTAATCTAGTTGATGTGAAATTACCTGCACCTATTCCAGTATGGAAAGCGTCTAAATCTGTATGTGAATCTATTGCATCAGTAGCACCAACTGCACCTATTACAACAGGTGTAAAGTAAACAGGTGAAGGTCTAACAAATATTCTTTTATCATTTACCTCAGTTATATTTACATTTAAATCTCCACCACTACCACTGTGAATCACTCTTAAGATACACAAAACTACGCTTTGGTCATTAGTAGAGGCGGATGGGGCATTCAAGAAAGCATGCGGTGTTACAGGGTACAAGTTAGTACTTACCGTACTCGCTGTTCCCATCTCCATCTTTACATGATTTGTACCGGAATCCGCACATAGATACACAGTAACTAATGCTTCTTGACCGCTAGATAATGCTGTATTACTACCTTCGGTATTCGCTTGAGTAATCGTGTATGTAGCACTACTACCTACACCACCGGCAAATGAATAAACTAGACCATCTAGTACAGCAAGACCACCTTTAACAGTAAAAGTATTATTACCTGTTCTTTCACATATACCCGGTAGATTCTCCGGTTGTATTCTAGCAGTAGCACCTTTAGCGGTATCTTCTTCTAATATGATACCGTTGTTATGTACCCCTTCAAGTAGATTAGTTAGAGTCGGTGAAGTAATATGGTCACCATCTGCTAAACCATCCACCGGTTGCGCTGTTCCGCTAAGCGTCATGTTATGATTTGTATGCCCCGATAATGGATTTCCTGTCATTATATCACCTCTAAACTTATTTCAATTTTAACTTCGTTTTGTGTTGTTTTGATTAATGGTCTTGTATTGTATCTTGCTATACAAGAGAATACACCGTTTGAATCTTTACTTAGTAAGACTACTTCTTTTATTGTATCTGTAAATGCATCTGCAATCGGTAGACTTGCCTCTACCAATAAAGTAGTATCATCTACTATAGTAACTATAGGTGTTAAAGTAATAGCAGGTCTTCCTGCACCCCCATCATCATTAGTAGCAGGTGTACCATCAAATCCTAATACTAATGTATTAATTGAAGATTGTAATGTATTAAGTAATGTAGATTTTATTCTAGTTGATACGGGCATTATAATCACCTTCTATTTCTTGTGTTTTGTTCATACCAATAGGTAAACCACTCTTCCCTATTTGGCCTCTTGTGTTGTTACCTTTAACACCACCTATAAGGAAAGCAGTTGTAGATACTATTCTTTCACTAACCCTTACTACAGTTTTTATTTGTATTCTTCCAAACATAGTAATATTTTCTTTTAGGTTTTGAATAAAAGAATTTGGATTGGTTTCATTACTCTCCATACTTATTCCCTCATTTATTCCTTGTAATATACCCTCTAGTCCAGTATCAATTGTTAAAAGAACTAAATCAGCACTCCTTCTCAAAGGATGATGCACTACCTCGGTAACTACATGTTGAGTACCACCATAATCAATTGCCATGCCGGGTCTTAAATCATTTAAATTAACATGACCTTGACTCGTTATCGAGCCGCTTTCTAAAGAATTAGCACGAAGTATTTGCCTACCAACTCTTCTAGCGGCCATAGTAGTGTTTACAGTTGCATCAAAGATTGGCTGTCCTTCTATTACCTCACCATTTACTCCGCTTTGTCTATCAGTATCATCCAGTGTTACAATTACAGAATCATTCAAAGCAAGGGGTTTACCTTGAATTGTAATTCTGTTAGGTATGTTTGCTACTTTGTCACTAGATTGAGAGCCAGTTTTCATATTTGGGTCTACATAAATATTCGATTCGCTAAAACTTATCGGCACATAAATCATATTACCAAATCTATCTAACATAGTCATTCTTGTATCATGTCTACCTAAGAATCTTAGAGCCGTCATAATATTTATTTTATTGAAATCTTTTGCTACAAATCGTGTGGAGTGTTTTCTATCTTCACTTTTCTTACTATTCACTTTTGATATATTGAAACTAGTAATGTTACTGTTAGTAACTTTCTCACCTAACCTTATTGCTAAATCTGTAGTTCTAAAACCGACATCTATAGGCTGACCTAATCTTACTTCATTATTAGAAAAACCTATATCACTCAAAGATTTATTTTTCATATTAGTTAAATTTATTTTGTTACCATCTACAGTAGAAGGTAGTAATCTTTCACTAGGTATATTCGGGTTATACAATAAAGAAGGCATATTAGTGCTTGAAATAATATCAGCGTTAAAGAAAGGAACGGCTGTTGATGAATGACCATCACCACCTTTGTATAATATTTCTACGAATGATTGTCCTTCTACTATCCTAAATGTGGTATCGGGCATAACTTGTATTTCTTGATAATATTTATCAGCATCATAAGTTAAATTATTAGTTTCACTCTTATTTATTTTTACATAATGTACAGCATTGTCTACAAACACAGGTTTACGGGCGTGTTTCATAATATGAGAAAAGGTTTCAGTTCTCCCATCAAAAATATTTTTTATTAATCTACCCATCTAATCAACTCCTATCATGGTGGCCTCTCCGGTTCCTCCGGCCTCTCCGGTTCCTCCGGCCTCTCCGGTTCCTCCGGCCTCTCCGGTTCCTCCGGTCTCACCGGTTCCTCCGGCCTCTCCGGTTCCTCCGGCCTCTCCGGTTCCTCCGGCCTCTCCGGTTCCTCCGGCCTCTCCGGTTCCTCCGGCCTCTCCGGTTCCTCCGGCCTCTCCGGTTCCTCCGGCCTCTCCGGCCTCTCCGGTTCTTGGGGTCGTCTTTCCGGTATTGGATTTGCAGGTAATCCTGCCTCTAATCTTGCACTTCGTGCTTCTACTGCGGTTAAATCTCCATCAATTGAATGGTCGCCTCCATTAAATAATACATCACCTTTATGTCCTCTAGGATGAAGTGATTGACTAAATCGTGCTTGCACAGTATAGTCCTTTCTTGTTATCTTAGTGCCATCTTCATTGATAGTTTTCTTTCTACTTGCATCTGCTCTATAGTGTTGAAGAGTGTTTTCAGTTATCACTACTCTACCAATGTCGTTCTTAATTGATGGTACTCCTAATATAGTATCTGTAAAGGTAATTCCGTGTGTTGTAATATCGGATATTGCACTGTTATGACCTTTGAGTTGTAATTCAACAAATGTATTTGTATTGTTATACATAGGGGCATAAGGTGGGTTAGTATCGGGGTTAGTTGCTCTCAAGTAAAAGCCTTCGGATGCCCTAGCATTAGGCATATCATAAGCAAATATACCATATTTACCACCGACAGTAGCATGATTATAGTTTCTAGTAGATGTAAAACCAATGTACTGTGGGCTACCGGTATGTAATATATTGAATGAAAAGAATTGCAATCTATCTTTTTCATTTTTCTTTATTGGTCTTAACATAAGAGATATTTCTTTTTCTGTTTTGTTACTGTCGGTATTATACAATGATGTAACATACGGATTAGATGATTTATTTTGAGTTGGACCGCTTATATTATATTTTAATGAAAGGTAACCTTCCACAGTACCCATTTCGTCATCAGTAAGATGCCTGTTAAATTTAATTACTTCGGCAACTTTTCCTATAAAAGAAAATGTTGAAGGCGAACCAACATCGTTTATTTTACCTACTTGAGTTACTTCGGTTGTGTTTTTGTAATAATTTGGAGTATCCGTAGCAACTTGTGTACCATCTACTCTTAATGTCTGTGCTGTAACCGAAGCACCTGCACCGTTACCACCTTCAATAAACATAGTAAGAATATTTGGTTGATTGACTACAGCACTTCCATTTGTCGAATTTATATTATTCCAAGTTGTGTTTTGCCCGACCCAAAACTCCCATCTATTATTACTACCTGTCATATTAGCATATATATTGTAACCTTTTCTACTACCTCCACTGAAAGTTCTACTTTCAAAACCTGCTTGATAGTTACTATTATCATTATTTGTACACATCACAACAAAAGTAGTAAATTCATTAGTGTTCAATTCAGCATCAAATGGTGTTGTTAAAACATCATCAGTAGCAAAATTAACTACAGGTTTTCCGTTAAATGCCGCATCGGAAGCAACATAAGTTGGTTGGTCAGCAGTAACAGATTGTGTAACATGTCTGTTGTTACCACTTTGGTCTTTCCATTGTGCAATATTATCACCGTCATTTAATTGTAAATTTTCTGCATCAAGCCATAATACCAATCCATTAGTAGGGATAAGACTACCCCAATTACCTAAATCAACAGGGGCAGAATAATTCTTTAAGTCTAATATATTTGTACCACCAATATTTTTGAACATAGATGTGTTATTGTAAATATGACTTACTGCACCCGTCAAATAACCTACTGAAATAAGGTTAGTATCTGTTGATACAGTGTTTGGATTTGCATGTTGTAATATGCCCCTTTGACCTACTTGACGATTAGTGTGTAAACTATGCGCTTCTGTATTTACTATCATAGCGTTATTATCTATACCCTCAAAGTTTTCTACATCCAAACCAATTTTAGGACTACTTCTACTAATTATATCACTATACGGAGTAGTTATGAAATTAGTAAAGTGACCTGTACCGCCTACACTTCCTAATTGCCTAGCACCTAATGTCGCTTCGGGCTTCAACAAACCGTAGTCATCTATTAGTAATTTAGCACTTATACCTCTAGGTACTTCATCAGTATCTAGTAAAGTATTCTTTGGTCTTATGTAACCGTCACCAATGTTAGGTTCTGCCGTATTGTAAGATAGTACCGCACCCTTCGTTTTAGTTACAACACCTTGTCCTACACGGTGTGGTAATTCATCAAGTATATCTAAATCACCAAAATATTGTTGATTAAAAGCAGTAGGGTATCTATTACCTCTACCTCCGCCTTCGTCACCAACTCTTCTTGCTGTTGCCGGGAAAAAGAAATCTACTATCTCATTTTGTATTCCGCTATTTATTGCGTTGTAATTACCCACTTGTGACGGTATCGTATCATAAGGTGATGTAAACCAAGGAGTTCCTTGAACATTGGTAAGTAACTGATATTGAACCGGAGAACCTAATCCATCACCCAAATGTGGAGAAATAATTTTCTTAAAGTTGTAAAAAGAATGACCCATATAAAACGGATTATATGGATTAGCAGTACTACCTGTAAGAAATTTACCATTACCATTATATCCGGCTTCATTAATACCTTCTTTTGGTGACCAAGCAGGGCTAACACCAAACCCACGAACAGGCATTCTTCTTACATCTTCACCACGAGTGTTACCCCACCAATCTACAAGATAGTATTGCGAAGCAAGTGCCACATCAAGTATACCGTGTCCATAATGGTCACCTAACCATTCTCTTCTTATGTGTGGTTTAAGTGTTAAATTAGTTTCTGTATTATTACTTAAATCGGATTGATTTCTTATTGTTCTAACAGGACAACCAAATGGTCTTGTCATTCGCATACCATCGGAGTACCTTGTAACTCTACCGTATGTATTTGTTCTATTGCTTGGTATTATATTTTCCATACCGGCAAAGTTTGTTTGTCTTTCTAATATACCTACATAATTTGTTTCAAAAGTATCGTTAGCACCCGAAGGTGAACTTTCACCACCTGCATATTCCCAAGTATTAGTTCGATGTCTAGCCTCTATCAAAGGACCATGTTTGTAGTCTACACTAACAGAAGAACTAGTAATACCCTGTTCTAAATATGCTCTCATACCATACCAAGCCCATCGAGGTTTGTTGTATGGTTGCCTTAATCCAAATCGGTAACCAAACGGTCTTGGTCTTGTGTTCGGCATATCACCACTTGTATAAGATGACCACGCACTTAGAGTGTTTTCGTAGTTATTATAATCAACACCGGAGGTTGCATCATAAGAGCCATCATCACCATCGTCATGCCACACAGGATATGCGTTGTTTACAGCATAAGAAGTTGGTAACATCCAACCTGCTGATACATAACCAAACCCATCTAACCTACTTACTGTTGGTCCACCTCTACTACCGCAAGGCCAATAGTTGTATAGTTGAATATTCATATCGGGTTGGTCATAAGCACTAGTACCACCCTGTAAACGATAAACATTACCTGCGTTATCTTTACCGGTAACACCATTCATACCATCACCTATACCACCAATCATAACGGCTGAACCAACCGTAATCTCATTTGGTGGATTTTCAAATACAGTGATAACTGTGCCTGTATCCCCATTTACTGTATATATTCTACCATCTACTGATATTCTGTCACCGGCACTAAGGCTAGTACCGGAGGTGGTTGTAATAGTTTTAAGATTACTATCATGAGATTGCACTAACCTGTTAGTGGCTAAAGAAGTAATAATTTTTGGAGTTTGTATGTCTAATGCAAATGGACCTAAACTTGCATAGTATGTGCTATCATGGTAATGTATAGTTTCATAAGAACTATACATGTGATTTGTAGGGTTGTTACGATAATCTTGGAAACGAGCATTTGGTCTTTCTAAGTTTGGTGACCAAGTACAAATAAAAGCATCGGGAACATGTAAACTGTTGGTGTCTCTACTACCTTGTAGTGTTTGAGGTAATGTTCTTGTCATAATACTTCTTTGAGAATCAGTAAATATTTCACTAGCATTTTTACTTGTATCATTTTGTTTAGTTAAACGCAAAATTGTACCGGCTGTAAGGTTACTTACAAATCCCGTAGGTGGACTTGATAGAGTAATAAGTTTAGGTTTGTTCATATTAGTAGCATCAAAACCACTACGAGTAGACCAATTAGAGGTTCTTCTTATACCATTTACATCTATGTAATAAATCATCTCACCATACATAGGTTCTATTGGGAAATCACTTGCGTCATCAACAGTTAGTACATTACTACTTTCACTAATAAATGTACAATTAGGATTTAAACTTATACTTCGTAGCACTTCGTCATATATGTTAGGGTGGGTACTTGGATAACCTGCAAGTGTAAGTTGCGCCCCTATGCTACCTGTGTTTGCTCTTATGAATAAATAGTAATTATCTAGTCTATGATGACTTAAGAATCTAAATCCTTTTGCGCTATTACTACCGGTAGTTATTGTTGGTTTTTGTGAATGCACTATAGACCACCACGGTATGTTAGTAGTCATACCCGGTGTAGATTGCACAAACATTTGTGGGTGATATGGTAACGATTGGCGAGTAAAAGCCGGTGCTTCCGTACCTTGAACACCAAACGGATTGTAAGTCATCAAGTTTGGTATGTTAGTAAATTGCCCGCCATGGTCGGGGTCGTGGTCTA
>Ga0098049_1000199_pt1 | contig 24791 bp, 41 predicted proteins | sample 13BtaG_FD_92582 | JGI IMG/M metagenome (GOLD analysis project Ga0098049, IMG submission 92582) | Marine viral communities from the Subarctic Pacific Ocean - 13B_ETSP_OMZ_AT15268_CsCl metaG | ecosystem: Environmental > Aquatic > Marine > Oceanic | place: Subarctic Pacific Ocean | collected...
CTCCATGCTTTTAATCCTTCCATATTACCATTTACTTGCTCTTCTGATATTTCTCTAACAAGCTGGTAGTATTCATTATTTAAGTTTATAAGCTTCACCATACCTTAGATGCTTCTAAAAGTTTCCAAGTATCAATACATTCATCATGCATATCATGTTTATGGAACATATCCAAACAAGACTGTAAAGCTGTAGACCATTGAGCTTGTGGTAATGATATCTCATAAACCATTTCTACGCCTTCAAAAGAAATTTCAAATAAGTCTGCAGATTTAATATTCTTTTGCATAGCTTCAGATATTCCTTCGACTATATGTTCTGTTACTTTTAGAGTTTTATTCCTAAATAACTCTTCAAATTCTTCAGTATCTTTTAAATGTAGTTTAACCATTAACCTCTATTTTCTGATATTTTTCTAGTTTCATCATATAGCTTACCTGTATATAGAGAACCTGAGTTCGTATAAGCCATTTCCTTATTTGAACCAAACATATAAACTGGACCCCAGTAGTCATAAGTCTCCATCGGTACCGTAACGTTACCTAATTCAGCATAAGTTGGTTGTGTAATTCTCCTTAATCCATCAAAGGATCTAAATTCACGGCCAGTAACCCTGGTCCATCTTTCGTTGATATATATTTCTAATACTCCAGCGGTATTAAAATCATACCTAAGTTTTTCTGTTGCTCCTCTTTTTTCTGCCATTACCTTTCTAAAATTACAAATGAACCAAAATTCTCATCAAATACTTGGAGTAAGTTTTCATAATCTCCTGACATCATATTACTGATGATTTCTTCGCTATCTAAGCCAAGCTCTCTAGCAAATCGTTTAGCATAAGCCATTAACGCATAAGCGTTACCGTCAGGACCGGTAAGATCTATAACTATAGGACCGGATTTTTCTTTCTTTTCTCTTATCATAACCTTTATTATTTATACTAAATATACGAAAAATTAAGTTCCTAGGCAACTAATTTAGTAGATATTTTTAGTCTTAGTATTGAGCACCGAAGTAATTAAATCGTCGCAAACCTCAGGAGAGATTTTACCGGAATCTAATAGATCGTAGATAACTGTTGATAATGTTTCGTGTGAGTGAGTAATTACTCGAGAGTTTAAATTTGTCATAACCTTTATTATTTATACCTAAATATAAGAAAAAATTAGTTAAGATCCAACTGATATCCGCTAAAGTTATCTAAATAAGAAGTCATTGAGGTACCAAATCCATCTTTAAATTCTCTTCCTCTTTTAAAGAATTTTTTTACATTACCTTGACCAGCTAAATGTGCTGCTGCTAATATTCCAGATTCAGTAATATAAATACCTTTGAATTCTCTTCCGCAATACTCATCTATTATTTTTTTTAGTTTTTTCTTATTATGTTCTAATAGAGCTTGCATAGCTTTTTCCTGTATGTAAGGACTATTTAAAAATTCATCTTGAGTAATTTTAAATCCTAATCCTTTTAGAGTAGATTTACCGAATTGGTATCTACCCATGTATCCATATTTGTTAACAATGTTATATCTGTTGCCAGATTCTCTATGACCAATTGCTTCTAAAAAATCTCTGTGAGTGTTAGCTGGTAATTCTATTTCAACTAATTCTATTTTTGGTTCTATTGGCAATAACTCTGCTGGTTTCATGGTAATTTCTAATGGAGCCATGTATCTAGTACTGTTGTACGAAGTAAAGGCCATTACTGTAAACATAGCAATAACAGCTAAGGTAATTTTCGATATATTTTTCATATGTTTTGTTTAAGTTAGAAAAGATCTAAAAACGAAGTATTGATCTTCTTGTCGCGTAACTTTTCATTACGTTCATGTTGCTTTACTAAATCATCAGCAACTTTTCTCTCTAGAGGCTTCTTCTTTTTGAAGGTAGAAAATTTATTGGTTTTCTTTTTTCCCATAATAATAAATAGTTCTATAATTTAGAGATATACTCTTCCCCAGGGGATTCATCGTCATACAGCCCTAATTCTTTTAGGTGTTCAATGTGATGAGAATCCAATTCCCAATCCGGTTCGTCTTTCTTAGTTCTTACGTAGTCTTCCATTGCCTCTGCTTGTTTCTCATCGATAGGTGATGCTGCATACAGGTAAGAGCAATTGTAACAGAGAAACTCTAAATTATCTAAATGCCAATTTTTTTTGTTTCCATCTTTGAAATTTAGTATAACTGGTATTTTTTGATCAGTTACTCTTCTTTCTGAAAAGCCGCAAGAGTTACAAACCTCTACTAACTTTCCTTCACTTAGAAGCCTAGCTTTTATCTTTCTAGGATCGAAATGTTCTATTGGTACTCTACCTTCTAATACATCCATAAGAGGAATATTATCAATACCGGCTATAGCAAACTTTGGTATGCCTTCACCAGCTTGATTCTTATGTACTTCGAGCAAAGTAATTCCATCATCATTCTTATACATCTTAGCATACTTCTTATAGTGGTTATAAGAAACGTGTAGATATCTGGCTGCTGCCATATTAGAACGAGTGACTTTTTGTGCTCGAAGTATATCCTCTTTAGTAAGTATTTTAGAAGGTCGGGCCATCTGGATCGTATTCGTCAGGTGCTAATGCATTATCTACAGCTTCTTTCATGGATTGAGAGACTGCCATTTCGTCTTTCTCTAAATCTAGTAGCTCAATAAGTGCTTGTTTATCACCTTTCAATTCAGCTTCTTTAGCAGCAATACTTCTGTACTGGTCTGCATCCATAATGATCAAGTCATTATAGGTATGATCTCCTGTACCTTCTACGGTTGTAACTGCGACTTTCTTTTTAACATCGGAACAATCAACACAGTAGTTGTACCCGTACTTAGTCAATCTTAGTTCTGGAAAGTCTGTGCCACATTGAGGGCAAGGAATCATCTTTAGGTTTTGTGTATTCATATATAACTTATTTTAAGCTTAAAGATACGAAAAAATACATTAAGAAGCAACTTATTCGTTACTTTTCTAATGTTTTTAGTACATCCCAAACGTCTTGAGCAGTTTCGAAATTTACTACTTTTTCTCCTTTACTCTTTGTCTCAATCGTAATCGTACCGTCCCAGTCTTTGTCAGGTACTAATTGATATAAATACATCTGTATGAGTGCAAGTTGTTCTTTTGTAAAGATCATTTTAAAGAGATCTTCTATAACGTTAAAAAATTGGTCTTCATAAGCAGTCATATCCATTCCTATTTCATCCTGCAAAAAGTCTCTTCTATCTTCAATCTTTTTAAGATTATTTATTACTTTTACAAATGTCATCTTTTTCATATCTTGCAGGTCTGGTTCTTTAAACTTAATCCTAAAAGGTATAGGGTGGATTGAATGAAGTATCTGTCTAATCCGCTTTTTTGGTTCCGTGCTTTTCATACTGTTCAACTTTAAATAGTTTATTGAATTCACTTAAAGATAACTTTTTATGACGAGCAAAACTTTCAATAGCTAATTCTTTTGAACTGAATTTGCCTTTGTTGATTCTTTCTTTACTTTTATCTGTTTTAATAAAAAAGTAGTACTCTGTCATAAATGTTTTAAAATTTAAGGTTAATCTATTGTTGAATCTGCTGAAGGATTCTGAGAAGAAAGTGCTTTTCTAATAATTTTATCAAAGTACTCAATATAGATAAAAAAGCCTATAATAGTTTTATCCTTAAGGTTTCTATCTCTTTCTACTCTTAATTCATATTGATCTAGTCCAGATTCTAATCTCTTTTCTAATTCAATAGCAATATCGTTTTGTTCAGTCGAAGTAATCGAACCAAACTTCGTAGGAAGAAATTGCACTTTAACTCCTTTTTTCTGAGGATCCTCGTTTGTATCTATTTTTAAAATAAAAGTATGTCCTGCAAAGTTAATTTTAGCAGCTTCATTTAAAATACTTTTAATAGCTTTTTCTAGTTTATCCATTTGAATAGTGTTTTATATAAATATCAGCCAAATAGCATTTGTTTACTATTACTGGTACCTTCGTTTAAAATTTGATGACCAACGATTTTTCTATTCCTAGAATACTGTTCAATCGACCATTCTATATTATCTGTGGTTAAGCTTACTTCTTCTTTCTGTCCGTCAAAGTAGGTAAACTCAATCAAGTATGTTTTCTTCTTCATATTTTATAATTTCTATTGTTAAGTTGCCTAAATTAAACTTCCCACTTGTAGGTTTATTATGATTTAAAATAGCGCTTAATTGTCTAATATAAATATAATCCTGAGTTGTAAATGTTTCACCATTTATTTCTATTAATATATGATTATTTTTTGAATTATCCAACGGTTTTATACGTTCTTTTAAGTCTAACACAGATCTTTTTTGCTCTTCAGCAAGATAATCTTTATAATCTATATCAACATAACATGTATCCGCCCAAGGTTCTAGTTGAGTTAATAAATTATCATTACAGTTTTTAATTATAAAACCTTTGTCGTACTTAGGATTAATGGTAGGATACTGATATTCGTCATTAAGTATCCAATCACCCCATTTTCTAATAAACTCTCTTTCGCATCTCGACATTGTATCTCTATAATCAGGGTTTTCTATTCCTACTCCTTTATTCCATTTATGACCTCTACATGTCATATGGTAACAGAGAGCATCTCTAGATTGAACCATTTCATACCCATTATTAATCCACCTATTAAAGATATCAGAATCTTCGTAACCATAAGGGGCAAATCTTTGATCGTGTCCACCAATAGATAAATGATCTTCTTTATATAGTATCCAAGGGGCAAAGATACCTCTTGTAGTATTATCTTTCTCTTTTAGAGACTCTTCTTTAGTAAATGTTTCGAATGCATCCCACATAAAGTTATGAGCATCATCGCCAAAATCTCTGACTATCTTTTCTTTACCTGCTGGATGTATTGGAGGTTCTATTCTAGTAGCACAAACTATCTTACCTTTATTTAAATGTTTTAGCATATTTTCAAAATAGCCAGGACCTATAATCATATCTGAATGTAATATAGAAACTATATCTGTTTCGGCTAATCTCATTCCTTCATCATACCAGTATGTATGTCCTTTTCTTTCTGGTGATATAACTGTGTTTAGCTGTTCATCATTTAAAGAAAGTAACCACTCGGCTGTTCCATCCTCTGATGCATCATCTATAATTATAATATTTACGTCTCCTCCATATCTTTTTATACTTTGGTAAGTATTCTTAAGATGAGGTAATGTATTGTATGATGGTATTATTACTGTATGCCGCATATCATTCCGTATTGATCTTTTTTAGGTAGTCCTCCCCATTTATTATAAAACTTTTGAGCGTTAGCTTGTTCGGCTTTTCTCTGTCTTTCTGATGATTGATTATTATTCTCTTCTAATCTATGAGAACCTCTAGCACCAAAGTGCCAAACAATAGACTTAGTTGGCATGAGAAATTTACCTCCTTCATTTAACATACGAAGAAACAAATCATAATCATCCCATGAGGTTGGAGCGAATAGAGGATCGTTGCCTCCTATCTCATCCCACCAGCTCTTTTTAACTAGTCCGGAAACTCCTTCACCTTTAGGTATTTCAAAATCATTCTTTAATGCTATTAACTTAGCATACTCTAATAAACCTTCATGTTTAAAGTCATCGTGATAAGCTCCAAATGCATCTTTAGGTACAAAATGAGTACCGGGTCTATCTTGATCGTTAAACATATTAGGTTCTATTCTAAAAGAATTAACCCATAGTTTATCGTTGTTATATTTCTCATGAACTTTCATTAGTTCTAAATCCCAATTAGGAGTTACATAAAAGTCTGAATGTAAGAACATAATATACTCAGTCTTAACTTTCTCAGCACAAAAATTCATTCCTCCTCCTATGCCTTTTGGTTTATCATTCTTATCTATATAGTACTCTAAGCTATATTGAGGAGCATTCTCTTCTAACCATTCATCAGTTCCATCGCTACAGTTTTCTGCATGAATAATAAACGGAGCATTCTTCCAATGAGAATGTTGCCTTACTGATTGAATCGCTAATTCAAGATAAGGTAAATTATTATATGTGCTAATACAAAATGTTATCATACTTTTAAATTATATATAAATGAATTCATTGCATGCATGCTATCTGTTGCATATCTTTTAAATACATCATCATTTCTAGTAGCAAAAGTTCCTGTTCTTTTACTAGGGTGTTTATAATTATGTCCTTTTAATCTTGTAGTAACACAGACTTGAGGTATTTTTTTCTTTCTAATATAGTACTCAAAGCAAGTATCTTCTCTTACGAAATGCATACCGGGAGCTATAAAAGGAGTTTCAAATCCTTTAGAGATGCATACTGTACTACCATCTATTTTCCAAGGAACTTGTTCAAGAATTATATCTCCTGATTCGTCATTAAATTTATCTAATTGAGTTTGATTGATATAGTCTTTATACTTATAAGGCTCTTCTAATAGCTCTATACAATCCTCTTTATGGTCTGGGGTGCATTGACAAGGTTTAGAATAACCTCTAAGTCTTTCATGCGTAACTACATCCCAGCTGTTATCCCACATTGGTCTTCCTGCAAAAGTAAGAACGTGTTCCTGTTCAATTTCAACTTTATCTAAAATAGCAAAAATGTCTCTTGGTAATATTGTATCTGTTTCTCCCCATACTGTGTACTTAGCTTCTGGATCGTAAACTTCTCTTCTCCAATCTGCTATATTATAAAAAGGTTGGTCATCAGTTTTAACAGTAACTGTAGTTCTGGGATCTTTAAAAAGAGAATGATCTAAGTGCTTAGTAAAGAAATCGTCTACTTTCATTCCTTCATTAGGTTTCTCAACATATGTCTGTTTATTTAAACATATTTGAATCTTAACATCTGTATTAGGGGAAGCTCTTAACGCTGCTAATACAGAATCCCAGCACTCTTGAATCATTGCTGTCTCATACCACATATGGTGTACTTGATATAATATCATGCCCAGTTACTTTGTAAAGTTATACCTAAATAATTTTCTTTTATATTCTCTTCTAATCCTAATCCATTACCTTGCTCAAAATCGTACATCTCTTTCCAATGATAGAATTTAAATATACCTGCTGTAGGGTATATGTCTATTGGTTTTGCTGCCATAAGATACTCTCCATACGTAACAGCTTCTCTCATTGCTATATTATGCTCTTGTTGCATTGCTAATTGAAAAGTTTCAAAGGTAAGATTATTTGGCTCTAAATAATTTTCTTCAAAATGTTTCCATACAGCTACGGACCAATGGTAAGGAGGAGGACCGTAATCCCAAATTTTGTTATGCTGTTCTCCAAAAACACTTCTATATGCTTTTACTGCTTTAACGTATCCGTTTTCACTATAGTTTTTTCCGAATAGTATTTTTTCATATTGCTGGACCTCTTTATTTTCATGAACTAGAGAATAGATAGTTCCGGAAGAATGTATAAAATCATTCATATAGAAATCTTTTATAAAGAATTGATCTGAGTCGATACATATATAGTTATCGGTATGTACTGCCTTCCATACGTTTGATTTTACTATCTGCTGACTTCTCCACCCGTCCATTCGGTATTTGAATTGCCATATGCTTTCGTCAGTAATATATTCATAACCGTCTATACCTAAAGTATCTCTAAGTAGTTTATATTCAGATGACGGAGTAGAGATAAAAAAAGGAATGTTATCTTTATTATGCTTTTTTACAGACTCTAATAATCTTTTAGCCCTTTGAAAATCTCTTCCAAATGTTTTACAGTATAGTATTAATTTATAACTCATCTAAAGTAATTCTTTCAAATCGATTATCACCAGGATTATTATCTGATAATATACGAACTTTTATTCCTTTATCCAAGAAATAATCATACATTTCTTTCGTACTATCTATCGTCTCTTTTAATTCTTCATAGTCGGGTCCTGCTCCTGCATGAGTTTTGTATAATGATTCTGCATGTTCTTTTACCCAAGCATCATCTCCTAACTTAAATCCTTTTTTCTTTTCAAACTTAGATAAGTCTCCTATATCCCAACCTATCGTAACTATATCTTTAGCTCCTAAATGCATAGCTAATCCAAATCCAGATTCATACATAATACCAGGTCCCCAAATTATTTTACCTTCTGAGTATGCTTCAAAGTTTTCAAAGTTTCTACTATATGCTGTTGTATTGTACATATCTACCCATGGAGTAGAGTAACAAGGAACTAACATATCAGCTGGAGACTTCCATTCGTTTTCTATTCTATTAATCTCATAAGGCATATTCATAGCTGTTAACTGCCAATGAACAATAGTATCTTCTGAGTAATATTCATATGGTTGGTAAGAGTACGCAGACATAAGATGAAAAGATGCTACCTCTTTAACGTATTCATAGGATTGTTTACATGCTAGGACTGTCTTTCCTTTTAATTTCTCTAATAGCTTTTCTCTATCATGAGTAGTTAAAGAAGGTCCGCAACTAACTAAGTAAACAGTCTCACCCTTACATGCGTCTTTGAGTAACTTTATTCTTTCGTAACTATCGTTCGTAGTTGATATTATATTCTTAAAGCTTCTCATATAATTTTTCTCCTAATTCAAATTGCCATTCGTAGTCTATATCAAATGCTTCTAGTTCAGGCATAGTAAATAATTTTATACCGCCCGGTGCTTGAAAGTCTCCCATAAACTTATCCTGTCTTATGAGATCTAATTTTGAAGCATATAGTACATGAGCTGCTTCATAGGTTGGCTCTACTACCTTTGTATTCATTATTGTTTGATCTGCAGGCCAGGGAGTAACTAAAGAACCTTCTTTATTCCAGTAGTACGTTTTCTTTTCTATAACAGCAAATAAATTCTCTTCTACTTGATTCTTAAACTGATTGTGGAAATTTCCAATAGTTTCAGGTTTTAGTAGTGGATTGCATCCTGATACTAATACTACGTACTTATAATGTTTAGGTAGCTGATCATGCCATTCATAAATCTTCTGTAATGAATTGTCATTGTTAGCTGATTCATAGCTTCTTCGGAAAATATTTACTCCCTTATTGCCAGCTATGTCTATTAATTCATCTTCGTATACTGAAGCCCATATGTGTTCTTTACTTTCCGGAAATGCTTCTATAAGTTTATCTAATACTACATCAAACAAAGTTGTTCCTGCAAAGTCTCTAATCATCTTTTGAGGAACTCTTTGACTATTTAATCTTGCTTGTACTACAATTGCAATACTATCTGATTTTTTCATATATTTCTTTTCTTAAAGGAAAGTACTTCTTTGATGCTTCAGTTCCTAAATTATACTCTAAACCTTCTCCTAAATTTTGTAATCTATTTTCTGTGTCTATTTTACCTAAGATTATATATGCTTCCATAAATACATTATAGTAATCTTTCTCCCAATCTCTTCTTGTATCTGTATCTTTTAATCCTTTTGTTCCAGTAAAAGCATGTACGTTAGAAAAATCTTTATTAAAACCGTCATACCCTACAAAGTATATGTTCTTTGCTCCTGTCACTAATGCTAAACATACTAGTCTAAGAACTGCTCCTGATTTCTGTGCTAATGTATATTCTATCTGACCAATATCAATATCCATCCTATAAATGTCGTAACTAATAGAATTATCAAATTTTTTATATTCTTCAGTACCTTGCTTGCCTCTATAATGAACTGGTTCAAAATATGTAAACGGCTTAACTTTATTTAAGTAGGAAACTAGCTTATCGTCTTTTAAGTCTGTTGTGTAAGCTAGTTGGTATAGATCTAAATTTTGTGATGCTACTCTTTCATTTTTATAGAAATCGTTACAAGTCCATATGAATGTATCAGGAGTAATAATATTTTCCCAAGCAACATCGTTAGTTGAAGTACCTCCTCCAATAATTAAAATATCTTTACCGTTATATTTTTTTTCGAAATCCATTATTTTTTAATAAACTGAGCTAGTAAACATGGTTGCTGTACTCCCGGTATTATAAAATCTACGTCAAAATATTCTTCAAATAACTTTGCTAATGATTGTTCGCTGAAGTAATGAAAATGCCCGTCAAATTCTGTATCAGGGTTTCTTAGTCTTCTATTAATTGGTACTTCTAATACCAGGTACTTGTTTGTACAATCATATGCTCTTTTTGGAAAGTCTTTAAGGTTTTCTATATGCTCTAAAACATGCCAGCAAGTAACTAAATCGTAACTCTTTTCAATATTCATTTGAGTGAAAGCTCCATGGTATACTTTATAACCAGCTTCGGTTAAATTTTTATTACATATATCACTTACTTCAGTTCCTTCTACTTCATTTACTCTATCTTTAATCAAATTTAAAAAGGTGCCTCCTCCTGCTCCGATGTCTAAAAGAGTATTTACTTCTCCTAAAATAGGTTCTAAGAATTCTATTCTACGTTTACAAATATTATGACGTTTTTGATGAAATATATCTGTAAATGTTCCGTCTATTACTTCAGACTGATCTCTTCTTCCTTCTTGCCCTTTACCTCTATAAAGACTCTTATGGTAGTTTATACCGTCTCCATCATACTTAATGTAAGTGTGATTACATACCTTACACCTGTCTACTTTATATTGAACGATTTCGGTATCGCCGCCACATATTATACAAGCCATTGTTTAAAGTTTTTTAAAATCCAATTTTTATCTGTTTCGTGACATTTTGCTATAAACTTGTCTCGTATTTCATACCACTCTTTTAGGTAACTTGAATCTTTTTGTGTTAGTAAATTGTATTTGTTTTTTAATTTTTCGTACCAATCATCTTCAGCAATATCTACATTATAGTTTTCGAATCCATTTTCGTAAGAGAAATCTCTAACTTTATCTTGAGTACTTAAATATATTCCAGGTATGTTGAGACCTATTGTAATCATTTGACCATGACCTCTCATAGCTACTACGTGATCGATATGAGTATATTTTTTTAGAAATAAATCTAGATTTTCGAATGTTTTATATTTCTCTTTAAATTTACCTAGTGATATGATAGGGTCTCCAAATTGAAAATCTTTAATAGTATGAGGATAGGATAAAGTATCTTTGAAATGCTCTTTTACAATTTCCAAATTATCATCTGTTAAAAATCTATTCTTGTTTATTCCTTGACTCTGGTTGATTGCTGGTTGGAATCCTAAAGCAGTTACAGAATTTTTACGTTCTATTCCGAAACGATCTAAGTGTAGCAATCCAGGATCTGGAACTATATCTACCTTGTCTGTATTAACTCCTATCCAGTCTTTTAATTTATTATATGAACCATCATTTCTAATTCCAAATGCTCTACTATGGTCAATAGTATTTTGTAATGCTTCTTGTGCTTTAGAAGAGTATTCTATACCTCCTCTAAATATATTTACTCCCACTCCGTAAAAGAAAATTGGTATTTTAGTAAACTCTAAACTCTCTTTCCAAAATGGAAGTTTCCAACCACTATGGTAAGTTTCGTATCCTCCATATTCAATTAAACCGCCTCCGCCAACTACAATAGCATCAATACCTTTATTGATCCAGTCGTTATATAACGCTCTGTAGTATGTAAGTGAATTTCTTTTATTCCATAAGTGTTGGAGATCAAATCCTAAAATTTCAACATTAGGCACATAGTAATGTAATGAGCGTTGTAAATTAGAAATAGCTATATTATCTCCAATATTTCTGTCATAAACACCTATGTGCACTATTTTCATTATCCTCTAAGTTTAGCTCTAACTGGCTTTTCAGATTCTGTTACTACAATTTTTCCGTCTCCATATGCCTGTTCTAGTTCTCTTATTCCGGAAACTAACTTAAATAATCCATGAGGAGTAACAGAGGCACTATGATCTGAGCCTTCCATATTTCTATCGAGAGTAATATGTCTTTCGATTATTTCTGCTCCGAGTAGTACAGATGCAACTGTAGTACCTAATAACATCTCATGACCTGAATACCCAATAGAAAAGTCTGTATACTTATCTTTCAAAGTCTTTATAGCAGATAAATTTAGTTCATCTACAGGTGCAGGATAAGTAGAGTTGCAATGCAAAAGTCCTATAGGTTCTGTCTTATTATAGTATGCCTTAGCTGTTCTAAGTGTATCTACTGCATGATCTATTTCCTCCTCAGTAGACATACCAGTTGAGAAAATAACCTTTGGAAATCTCTCTACACAAGCAGTAAGCAAATCATCATCAGTTAAAGATGCTGATGGTAATTTAATAAAAGGTAAATTATATTGTTCTAAAAATTCTACAGAATCCATATCCCAAGGTGATGCTGACCATGCTATTCCTTGCTGCTTACAGTATCGATCAATTTCATCATACTCTTCTTTACCGAACTCAACCTTATACTTATACTCTAAGTATGTCATTTCTTCTCCTTGCCAACTTCTTGGCTTACTTTTCTGTGCTTCAGGTACACAGACGTCAGGATTTCTCTTTTGAAATTTAACTGCATCACATCCAGCAGCGGCAGCGATGTCAATTAATCTTTTAGCTATAGATAAATCACCTTGATGATTAATACCTATTTCTGCAATAACGTACGTTTTGTTCATAACTCTTCTATTCTTTTTGTTTTATCGCATATGAGTAAATCATATGCAGGTTTATCTCCTACGCTTAATCTATGATGTTTAGCACCCCATGTTTTTAGCTGTCGTTTAGTTAATTCTGTAAATTCTTCTCTTCTAGATTTATTAATAGAAGCTCTAGCAGTATAGTAAACAATTGTGTTACCTTCGTCGTAAAGTTTGTTTATCTTCTCAATATTAATTTTTATAGGACGAGCTCTGTAGTAATCTGTTTTATCATCTTCTATATGATAATCAGCTATTGTATCGTCAATATCAACATATATAACCATATTATAATATAAGAAAAACTATTTAGATTACCAACTGATTTTGTGGCGATCTTTTGTAACTTTTTTATTCAGCTTTATATATTCAACTTTTACAATGACTGCAATCCCATTTGAATGTACTACTCTATACCCTTTTTTATTATCTTTAATAAAATTATCTACTGCTAATTTTACTCCTGGATACTTAGAATATCCTGATATTATAATAATACCATGAAATGATAGTTTAGGATCTAATACTTTTAAACTATAAAGAGTACTAGAATAGCTAACTAAATCTGAATGTATAATTGCAATTTTACTCTCAGGGTTTAATGAATCTTCTAAAGTCTCTTCTACAAAACCTCTCACTAGTGTAACATCTTTTTTTATGGTATTTCTAATATCCATTGCTGGTTGTACCGGTCTTTTAAAACCTCCTTTAGTAAATACACCTTCGTCTTCATCTGTAGGAGCTGGGTAGCCTTCAAATGAATCATATAGCATTATATCTCTTTTGATTACTTTACCATTATTCATATAAGATATAAATTCAGAAAGGTTATTTCCTTTGCCAAATCCTAAATCTATAAAGATACCTTTTACATTATCTGCTAACTTTATTGCTTCTAAGTATTCCATATTAATAAATAGGTTTATCTAGGATTTGGAACCAACCTAAACGTACATCCCGGCCTTCCATTAATTATAGGCATTCCAAACTCATCGTACTCTATAGTTTTTACTTTAGTTCTTTTATTTTTAAATCGACCTACCATAATAGTATCGCCAACTTTTACATCTATTTTTATCATAATGTATCGTAATAAGCGTTTTGCTTTTCTTGTCTGTCAATACCTTTAGGATGATAAAGAGCAAAACCTTCTTCCATAGGAAGTGTAGCATATTGATTAAATCCGTCTAAACGTTCATGAACTTTATTTATCCATTTAATTTTATCTGAGTTCCTATATATTCTCCATTGGTAATCAGGCCAATTGACCCAATTTTTTTCATTAACACTCCATCTCCATTTAGCAATATGATCTTGAGTTAGGCCTTCTACTGTATTTACTCTCGGTACTAATATTACATCGACATCTTTATTCATCTCAAGTAAAAATGGAAGAGTTTCTAGTAATTCCTTATTGGGATATTCATCAGCATCAATTTGAAATATAAAATCTCCAGAGCATAAACTTGATAAATAATTTTTCCAGTCACCAAAGTGACCTTTAAAAGCTTTAGGGTATGCTTTAATTAAGTCTTGACTTTGAAGTCCTACTAAGTACTCCCATACTTCTGCTGTACCAGCTTTTTTATCAAATAAAACTATTACCTCATCTTCTCCATTTGTATTCAACATAAGAGTAGATATTAATTTTTGAATCTCCTCATATTCATTACAAACTGTGATTGCGTAACTTATTTTCATATTAACTTATTACTATTCAGTAGGAGGTGAAAAGAATCCAATCGATTCTAAAGCGTCCATAAAATCATTTTTATTGTAGACTCTTTTATTATTCATATCTACTCTTGTTGTCTGATCTGCAGGATACTCTTTTAACTTTCTATCTTCTTCTGTTAGTACTACTGAGTCTACTGCTGTCCAATTCCAATTAACTTTATCTGTCCCATCTATAAATACCATTCCTTTTTCAGGTAAAGTAATTGTAGCAGGTAACCAAACTCTACCCTGCTTGTCTTCGTGCATTAGGTCTTTATATAGCTCTGGGGATGTTGCTAATGCATTCTTTACTGCAGGACTATCTTTCATCATTAAGGTAGAAGTTGTATACCCGCTTCCAAAACAAAGCCATGTTGTTATAGTATCGTTTGTATTTCCGTCTACAATAGTTCGTTCATAACATGCATTACTCCCGAAAGGTCCGTCTACTAGTTTATCTTTATCCATCTATTTTCTGTAATTTAGGTAATTCTAATTTAGGTAAAGTTAGATTAATTTTTTGAGGAATATTAGAAGAATGTTCATCTAGAATACTCTTTAATTTATCAACCATATGTTCATATGTAAAATTATCTAACGTATTACGTCTTTGTTTTTTAGCATTAGTTAACTTAGCTTTATACTTCTTAAAAGTTTCTTTATACGCTTTAGCAGTATCTCTATCATCTGGAGTGAACCAGCTAGATTCAGGTAGTATAATATCCTTAACTGCAGCGGAAGGATGTACTTTAGTTAAGGTCCCACCAACTAATGTTGAAAGTTCTTTACTTAAGAAGTCTCTATGTCCTGACCACCCTGAAGCTATAATCGGCTTTCCTGTTGTTGTGAATTCTAAAAGAGGTCTACCAAATCCTTCACCTTTAGTATGGCTAACCATAACTTTTACTTTAGGGTGATTATAAAGTTCGTTTACCTGTTCGTCTGTTATTTCTCCGTGAATAAGGTAAATATTAGGTAGTCTTCCTTTAATAGAGCTTGTAATCTTATCAATCCTATTCAATACTCTTTCTCTATCCATGATAGATGTAGTCGCAGTATGACATTTTAAAATTAATGCAGGAGGGTTTTGTTTATTTTTAAACTGCTCTAAAAATGATTTAATAGTATAGGCTACATTTTTTCTGTCGTGTCCAAAATCACCTTGCATCCAATGCCCGACAAATAGATAACAGAAGGATTCTTTAATACCATTTAACGTTTCAGATAAATCAGATTTAATAACTTCTTTACTGTTATATTTTTTTGTATCTACTCCTTCAAATAATACCTCAACAGGTTTTTCTGCTTTTACAATTTTTACTACCTGGTTAGTATTTTTATCTCTACCTTCGAATGAAGTATTTAATATTACATCTTTAGAATGATTAGAAGAAGCGATTACAAAGTTCATTCTATTTACTCCCTCTACCCAAGAATGGTGCATTAAGTTAGTTTCTACAGCAGCTGTCACTCCAATATTAAAGTTACCGATTGGTTGAAATTCGTTAGGAATAGTAATTTGAATCCATACATCTGGTTTTTCATTTAATCCAGGAATTATTCTGCTAGCTAAATCACCCTCTTTATGATCTTTTAAATAACCAAACCTCGTACTCCCCCATCGCTGAGATAGTATCTTTACATCCCATTCGGGCTTAGCTTCTATCAAAGCTTTCAAAAAGTCTCTACTTCTAGCTCCGTATCCTGAATATGTATCTGCTGGGCAGCTTACTACACAATTTAATTTATTCATATTAATATCCTATTATTTTATGTTCAACGTATTTACTTGGTAGCTTATCTATCTTTATGAAGTCATAAGAAGGTCTTGGAGTAAATGTATCTATAGTTTCATCCACGTATTTAATAATACTGTTACTCATATGCTCTCCTGTAAATCCTGCTTCTTCAGATGTAGCCCATACTCGTCCTTTTTCACCTCTAGCTATCCTTTCTTCTTTTGGCATCTCATATACCTTTACTAAAGCATCTGCTACATCTTCTGCAGATACTCTATCATCAAATATATAAGGAGTAGGTACAGAACCTGCTAATGCTATATTACTAGGGAATACAGGTACCGCCCACTCACCGCATTTCTTATAAGTTCCTCTATGGTTAGAAGGAAACTCAGTGTTCAATCTTACCCAATCCCCATTCTCATCTTCGAACCTACATTGGTCTTGCATACCACCAGTAACAGCTGGTATAATCATGGTACCTGTAACTAGTGATTCAGTTAAGGATAATCCCCAACCTTCATTAGATGAAATCAACATAGTTACATCAGCTAGATTATACATACCGTTCATTTGAGCTGGTGTAAGTTTTGAAGTAGAAAATAAAACGTTAACGTAAGAAGGATCACATAATGCTTCTTTTACTGCTCGTAGGTCTGTTCCGTGTTGATCTTGTACTGCGGTATGTAGAATTAGTACACATTTAGACGCTTTCTCCTTACCTATTTTATCACAGAACATTCTATATGATAAGATTACATCTCCTGGTCTCTTTCTATGTATATTTCTTGAATTGAAAAATACTACATACTCATAATCTTGCCCCATTAGTACTTCCTTTTTGAAAGTATTATACTCATCACTGTCCTTATCAATAGGTTTAAATTGATTGGTGTTTATACCATGAGGGACATATGCTGATAATTTATCTTTATAGTCATCTTGAAGTACTAATTCATTAATAACTTTTGTTTGTTGAGATATTGCAAGTAGAGCGTCAACTGAATTATAATACTGTTTGTTGTACATAGGAGCTGGATAGTCATCCCATATGTTTAACCAAACGATAGGTATTTGACTTCTAATTTCTCTTTCTATTTCAAATAGCCATGTCCAGTATCTAGGATCTGTAAAGATAAAGATAGCATCAGGTGCTTCTTGCTTTATAACTTCCCTTACTAGCTTGGCATCTCCGTAACCATTATTAGGTCTAAGCTTTACTTCACTATCTTCTATACCAATTTGTTTATTTACATCTTCAGATATATCTAATACCTGTCCGGTTTGTTCATGCTTAACTGCTGCTGCAATTTGAAACCAGTTAAAATGATGTGCTGAGCCTACTACAAATTCTCTAGCCATAGTAGCGATTCCGGAATGCATTCTAAGGTCATCACATAATAGTAAAACCTTTTTACGTTTATCTTTTGGAATATAACCTAACTTATCTGTCATTTTCTATTTTTTGCTTTTTTTAATTATAATATTATTTTGATTATGGATCTGCTTTCTAAAGTCTTCATCAGTAAGATAAAGAAAAATTGCACGATCGGCAAGCTTTTTAAAAGAAAAGTTATGCTGTAAGCAACTCATCTTAAACTGATCAAATAGGGGTTGTGTAATTTTGACGGACGTCAACTTCTCATTTTTTCTCATAACTTAATTTTATATACTTATATATTTATATATAAATAGCTTGTGTTTATAAAACAGCATCGGGGCATAGTCTCATTTGCTTAAAAGCACAAAACATACATGCGCTTTTTGATGGTGATGTTGGATAATCTTTTTCTATATAATTTCCATTTATATCAACTGCATTTTCTACAAAATTTTCCATAAGGTTTAATGCTTGTTTTACCTTACGTGATCCTGCTGTCGGTCTAAATTCTTGTACTCTTCTCTGCATAGAGGCAAACTCAGCTTCTATAGGAACTCTTCTCTTTACTATAAAGTATTCTACTTCTATTTTATCTATAGGAATATTAAACTGCTCACTAAAAAACTTTTTGTAAAGTAAAATTTGAGATATTCTTTTATCGTCTTTTTTAGCTAAGGCATTCCAACCGGATGTGGATGTCTTTATATCAACAATCTTCCAAGTATCTGTTCTATCGTCATAGAATATCAAATCAACAAAACCTTTAAACATTACTCCAGGGCGTAACTGCTGGTATAATAATGTCTCTATCCCTGCTAAATGTACTCCTTTAGTACCAAAGTAGGCTCTTCTTTTACTCTTGATAAACTTCAATATATGCTTCCCATCAATCCAGAATAAATTTAACTCTTCTGGTGAAGAAAAGTTTTCATGTCCATTCTGAGCTCTGGTAGCCTTATATGCTTTAATCATATTATCGTACAGCAACTTATCTAAATCTATTTCGTTAGCTGTCTTTACTTTATCGTGGTAAAGTACTTCTAAATAAGTTTGAAGAGTCTCATGAAAAGCTGTACCGAAAACAGCATGAATAGAAGCCTGGTAAGGTGCCAGTCTCTTAACATAGGTTAAGTACCATTGCTTTTCACAACTAGCAAAAGAAGAGAGTTGAGAATAAGATATATGTTTGTTACTCTTTGGTGACTGTTTTAACTTACTTTCCCAAACTTCCTTAACTAAAGGGTTAGCCTTCTTCTTCTTCTTAACCCCTTCAGGGTAAATCTTTTTTGCTGGCATCTAATCGTTTTTCCACATACCTCTCTTAACTAACTGAGCAATAATTCCGTAGTTAGTAATATCCTGAAAGGTATCTATTATAGTTTCATTTTGAGCTTTTCGTCCAGATATAATCATATTCTTCCATCGATTTATTTTATCTGATATTCTATACCAAAGCCCGGTCATGGCAAATTCTACTTCATCAGCTGTATCTAAATTAGTACCTGCTGTTACATTATGCATTCCATAGTCTAAATGTTTTCTAGCGAAAAGTTCAAATTGCTCTTCTACAATTTCTCTATAACCATTATAGATTGTAGGATATTCATCTTTTAAAATTTCTCTTGCTGAAGGAGGATTCTTAGCATTCATTATTTCTCTGTCGCTCATGTTGTAGATGTATTTTCTGTGATAAGATCTTTTGTATAACTCGTGGTAGAGAAGTATTTCTCTATTGCATTTAATCTATCATCAGCATCTACTAGCATAGCAAGAGCTTCTTCAGCATTTTTATAGAAATCTAAAGTAGAATGATCTCCAATACCTACAGCTTTGTTATTTAATAAATCTAAGGAAAGTAAAGCCTTCGCTTTGTCTGCTTCTGCAGTTTTGCGAAGCATAGTAATTAATTTACTCATATGACTAATTTTATTATAACTTATTATTTATATAAAGATACGAAAAATAATTTTATTCTACAAATATCTTATAGTTAAATCATCTTTTGGTACTTTTCTTTCTGAGCCATCACTATATAGTACTCTATGCTGTGATGGACCTTTTTGAAGTATTCTTGTTGGTTTAGGTTCCTCATCTACTACTTTCCAATCTTCCTCTTTAGGAGCTGTACCTCTAGCTTCTGGATATACTATTTCTTCGTCTACTACTTCTATGTTTTTTAGATTTGCTTCTTTAGCTTCTTTTATAGCTTCTTCGTACATATCGTCTTCTTCCCACGCAACGTCATCTAATCCATCATCAGTTGTATCGTCCCAAAGTTCATCTTCATACTCATTATAAAGGTTTTTTCGGTTAGCTTGATCAAATGCAAAGTTTGCTGCCACAACAAGAGAAATAGCTAAAGGATCAAATACAAATATTATAATAAGTAAAAGAACATTTATAATTTTATCCATAGGGTAGCCGGTAAGTCCGGAAAGATACTGAAGAGGTCCTAATTCTCCTGCGACTTCAAAATCATTATCTAATTCTAATATCTTTAGTTGAAATTTTTGTAAGCTATCAGCAGCTACTGTTCTTTTAGCTTGAACAGCTTTCCTATTTTCTTCTTCAGATGCAATACGATTTTGTGCAAGTCTAAGCTCAGCAGTCGATATTGTGGTTCTAACGCCTCCAACCACCGAGGTGTCTCGTATTTGGATTTGTTGAGACCTAGCATTGGAAAGAGTGCTAATGTTATTAGAAATTCTTTCAAGTTCTTGATCGTACCTAAGAACGTCTTTTTCATAGAAATTTTTCTTTTGTTTTAAAAATGAAGTTTCATTTTCTTTTACAGTTAGTTGACGATAAGTATCTTGATAAGCAGCACTTAAAAATCCGTATATACCCATACTAGTAATAATTACTAATATTACAGCAGCTACTGTAAGATACGTTCTGAGGTATTTATTTATTGTGTCCCAATAACGGTATAAAAGAGAAGCTATAACTAACTTAGCTACTTCTAATGATCCGGCCATAATTATAACCTCAAAAGAAGCGCCTGCAAAAAGTTTGCTAAGACCGCTAACAGAATAGAAAGCGGCCGAAGCAGATACTGACAGGGCAGAAAATGCTATTAAAGCTGGGAGTAAATTCCTCTTAATACTTTTCATTACTTTATAATTAGTATCCCTACTGCTGCTGCACCTATATATGTACCTATTTTATAAAGCTTTGTTTTATTTTTTTGCTTTCTAAGTGCTGTTTCTAACTCTAAGGAAAGTTCTTCTTGTTTAGCAAATTTAGATTTTTCTTGTATCAATAAGCTATCGTAGTTAGCTATTTGTAATTCTAAATTTGTAACTAGAGTTGTTTGAGTAGTTAATTTGTTATTAGTCTCCGATAACAGATTCTGTACGGTCTTAAGTTCAGTACTAAGCCCGTCTCCTTTAATTAAATCCTTTATTACTAATCTCGCTACAGGCTTAGTTAATTGTATCTTTGTGCTGTCCTTTGATTTTGAGGTATCGCTCTGCGAAAAAACGCTCAAGTTCATCATCACCAAAGCTATCAACAGCATCAATTTTCTGTTTAGTCTCATATTGTATGTAGTCAATTTTAGCATTTAAGTTATCAATTTTAATATCGTACTCAGATAGTTTTGTATTAAGTGAATCAGCTTCTACTTTTAAAGTATTATTCTGACTACTGATAGAATCTATCTTCTGTTGCAAAAGGTTAATTTCCGTTTTATAGGAATCTATATCAACAGATATATCCCCTTTTCCAAAAATAACGTAACCTACTCCAAGACCTAAAATAGCCCAAAACAGGTACGTTTGTAAGTGCTTCGTCTCCATATAACTAATATAAGAAAAAAAAAGTTCTTAGGCAACTATATCGTCACTTTCTAATAAAGTGTATGTAAATGAGTTACCCCAAACTTCTCTCGCTGTTTGACAAATATCTAAAAATTGATGCCAATCATCATTATCTGCTATTACTTGGCAACCAGCAGACCATTTGTCTACTCTTATTGATTTACCGCCTGATCTTCCTGTAGCTCTATGAATATTAATTCCAAATAGTCCTTCATCTACATTTTCTTCTAATAGATCATATTTTCCATCTCTATTATTATCTCTATATACTTTGACTGATTCTTTTTGACCCAATGCTAAGTACTTACCTCTGTGGAGTCTAAGTTTATGTGAACCTCTATATTGTCCAGGTTTTAATATTGCTACTCCTTTTTCATTTAATAAGTTTTGTTCCCAATGTGAACCGGGATCTGTAGTAGCTTGATAGCAGTGGAATTTCCATTCACCATCCTCTTTGTAAGAGATAGTAACACAATCATCAAAAGCATTAGTTACTCTGCCTTTAGTTTCTGAGTTTCTAATACCTATGATATTAACGTCATAGTCTCCTCCTGTGAAGTATTTGTAGCCTTTGGCTTTCATTACTTCCTCGATTTGTTCTCTTGTGTAACAGTTCATATTATGTGCATTTATTTTTTATTTTATTATATAACTCTTCAGCATATCCTGACGGATCTTCAATATGTTGAGCAGTAGATTCTATTTTACCTATTAAGCAATTTTTAAAATGCTTACCACTTTTACCTTTTAGTAAAGTTTCTATTGCACATGCCTTCATCCAAGTTCTTGGATCATTTCCTTGTACTGATGTTCTTACATCATTAATTGCTTCTATACAAATTATTGGATTTGGCATAAATTTAATATTTTGAATTTCTTCGAGCTAATTTTTTTCTTTTTTTCTTTTTAAAAATATCGTCTATGGAAATAACTACCCCTACTGTTAAAGCTCCATACATTCCGGCAGCTATATCATTCCCATCACCTTTTTTATCTATAAATATTTCTTTAAAAGCAGATAAAGCTAAAGTAGTAGCCATAGAATACATAACAGCCTTATCTTTATCTTGTGTTTCTTCAAATATTAAATCATGAGCAATACTAGTTATAGCAATCCCTCCAATATAATGAAGCATTTTATCTTCTTCAACAGCCCAATTACCAATTTGTAGTTGACTAAATGATAAGGTAGGCAATAATAATAATAATAATAATAGATTTTTCATAATTAAAATTTACTTTCTTGTTTTAGTTCATCGATGACTTCTTGAATTTCTCCAACTGATTTTTTGATAGAGAAGTCTAATCCTGCTTTAAAGTGATGTTCATCATATCCATCTTTAAATATAATAATATGAGGAATGGTTCTAACTTTATGATTTTTTTTAGCTTTTGGAGATTTAGCTATATCACATTTGTAATATTTAACTCCTTTAAGTTTATCCCATCCTTCAAATGAATTTTCATCGTTAAATGAAGCCCAAAATTCTATAACTACTATCGAAATACCTTCATCTTCAAATGCTGATCTACCTTCAATGATTTGCTCAAAATTATCATCTGTAATAACTGTTTGTGCGTAAGTGCTTAAACTAATTATTATTAGAACTATTGTTAATAACTTTTTCATATTTAGTTTCTTTTTTGTAAGTCAAAAAGCCTCTCATCTATTTTATTAAGTTGCTCTTTTATATCTTCTACATCGTCTTGGGTATTAATAATTGCATCTCTAATTGCTTCATCTTTCATTTGAAACTCTATTCTTTGAATTTCAGGTTCCGGAAGTTCTTTTGCTTCTTCTATATCTGCTTGAAGTGAAAACCACATCCCGATAACAGTTGCAAGACCAAATAGAACTATACCTATTGTTTTTAGATCTAATGTGATTTTAGTTTCTTCTCCTATCTGTTTTGCCATTTTATATTATTTAAAAGAGTAGTTAATTCCGAATGTTGTTTGGTACAATTTACTGTCCCACATTTTAGAATATTCACCTTGTATGAATATACCTAAGTTCTTTCCTATTTTAGTTCCTAATGAAGCTCCAAATGAATAATCAGACCATTGCTCCAATTCAGCATCTTGCATCAATCCACCTTTACCCCAATTATTTCTATTCAAGTACGATTCTTCTTCTTCTCCTTTTATATACCTATGATAAGGTAAAATGTAGTTAGCATACCCATGGAACCAAAAATCTCTTTTATAGTGGTAAAAATCTAATCCTATTATAGGTGCTACTTCTACCCATGAATCTAATTCATCCCAAGCTAGTCCATTAAATTCATTCATAAGCTCTGGCATTATTCTTTCTCTGAAATCTAAGTCTGATGAAGCTACTTGATTACCATTTTCATCTACCCAGTACCAATCCTGTGTTGTTATTTCATTTCCTGTATTTGGGTCAGTGCTTGTTTGTGTGTAGAAAACATCTTGGTATCCATTTTCATATCCTAATGTATACCAATAGTTAACTGGATTACCATCTGCATCTGTTTCATTTAACCAAATCTCTATTGGATTATATCCATATGCTCTTTCATGTCCTCTAGCTATAGCACCTGCTGATACAGAAAACTTCTTACCTATTGGTAATCTAGCTCTAAGCTCTGCTGAGTTATACTTTAGGTTAATTTTCTCTACTGATCTAGATTGTACTTTTAAGATATGATATTTACCAGTATGCTTTAAAAAGAAATTGTAATTAGTGAAATCCTGTCCTCTCCATCTTTCTTTCTCAAAATGAAACAAATACTCGAGTCCCTGTACTGCTGATGTAGGTGCTGAAAATACTAATTGTTCTTCAGTACCATCGTAGAAATTCTTTGGTTTTCTTTCGTAATCAAATCTAGCTAATTTTCTTATTCCAAATCCATATCTGTAATCAAAAGGAAATACTTCTGTATTATTAACTACATCCGGTATTGAATATAAACTACCATCTTGGTTAGTTCTTAGGAAGTATGTCTGTTCTTCTGCTTCTACAGAATTAGATATATCTCCTGCTCCGTATATTGTACCGTATTTTAAGAAATCTGTATATATAGATTTAAAGAAGCCCGGTTTATCTTCTTGTGCTTGAGTTTGTACTGAAAGGAAAAGTACAAATAATACCAATAGGTTTTTCATTTCTGTGGTTTTAGTTTATAATAAATAGTTATAAAGTATCTTCCAGTGCTTTTTTTACTGCTGAAGCAAATACAGTTTTACTAAAAGGTAGGTTTTTATTATTCAAATCTAAGAATGTTGCTTTAACTGTAGATTTGGCTTTTCCTTCTACTTCAATTACTTTACCATCCATACTAATTGATAAGATAACTATTGTTTTTTTACTTACCTTAGTCCAAGGACCTATCGATATCCCAGTAGTTGGTGCTTCTATAGATATAACTTTAACTTCAATTGGATTACCGTCCATACATAAATCGTATTTATCTGAGATAATATCTTCCATCATTTGTTTGATACCAAACGTAATTCTTCTTTGACTTATTTCTTCCATCTCAATTTCAGTAGTTACCGATTTAACTGAGTAACAATTAACTTGTGAAAACAGGAGAGTTGGAAATAATAAAAGTACTAATAGTTTTTTCATAATTAAAATC
>Ga0098049_1000206_pt1 | contig 24375 bp, 25 predicted proteins | sample 13BtaG_FD_92582 | JGI IMG/M metagenome (GOLD analysis project Ga0098049, IMG submission 92582) | Marine viral communities from the Subarctic Pacific Ocean - 13B_ETSP_OMZ_AT15268_CsCl metaG | ecosystem: Environmental > Aquatic > Marine > Oceanic | place: Subarctic Pacific Ocean | collected...
ACTCCCACAACTTTTGGTATTAGCTATATTGATTACGGCTCAGGCGACGCCTCTTGGGACTTGCCCGCAACTGTTGTAGACCAACCCTCGTCTGATGCTAAGATTCATAATGCGGTTTACCGACAAGAGATTTCGCAAAATCAGATTAGCTTCGTTCCTGATGGTGATCCCTTTGGAGGCAACCAATCAAGCCTAACCCCGACTAACCGAATTAGAGTAAGCCTAACGCTCACAGAGCTTGAGTTTGTCGGACAGCTTCGGGAGTTCGGCTTATTTTGTCGTTACGGAGATGACATAGCTAATCAAGCTCTGATTAATCAGGGCTTAATTTTTAATTGGGTGGTTCACCCGCTTATTGATAAAGACGATAGCTTACGTTTAGAGCGCGTCGTAGAGATCACAATAGAGAACTGCAACTAATAGAGGACATCAACATGGCTGATACATCAACTCCAAACGTATCCATTTCAGGCACCTTTGATCGGCGTGACTTATATAAGAGTGTACGCTTTCAACAGGGTAAGCCTGTTTTAGACACTGAGCTTAATGACGCTCAAGACATGACTATTGAAGAACTGTTATCTAAGGCGCGATTAGACCAACGCTTTAGCGGTATTGAGACATCACCATTTGAATGGGCAGTAATGCCTGCAAATGTAGATCCTCAGAACACGATGAATAATGACAACTTCGCGGTGACTATTGGGCGCTTACCTACAAGAGCGGGCGTTATAGATACTGAGAGTCTATTTACGGCTAACGACGGTGACTTTACGATTGCCTATGACTCCTTCCTGTTAAAACAGGTTGGAGGCGCTGAGACGATTGATTACGGGAACTACGTCTTTAAGGGAAAAGTGAGCGAGGTAGATGCTACTGACCCTAACAGGACGTTTAAAGACTTATCTAAGAACTTTGAATCGCATCACCTCCTTATGGAGACGACTACATCTTGTTCATTTGGAGTAGCGCCTAATCTCAAGAGCCTTAATGTTAAAACAGGCGCATGTCGAGTAGTGTTTACTAACGCGCTAAATCAAGCCAATGTAGGCGATGCTTATCCACTTATTGTCGCTTCAGGCGACATAATTAAGATGGAAAATCTTTTACCCGCACCGGTCTCTATAGGTGACGAGTATATTATAATCCCTCCGAATATGCTTACAAGCAACCGCTCAGCATGGGATCAAGCGAGCAACTTTGAGACGATTATCGGCAAAGAGGATAACCCACTGCAATTAGTGTTCGTAAACACTTGGCAAGAGGATATCTCTTCCGACGAAGATGGTGACATTCAGAACGCCAACATCGGCACTGAGACGACGCACCGTACTCAGCTTCGCTGGACTGTACGCATCGCTAACGTCTATGGAGATGCTATCTATGAGCTTGCTTCTGCGCTATCAGATTCAGGTGAGCACGAAACTGCAGACGATGCCCGTTCTCTTTTAGAGAATCTAATTACGACACAAGAGTTCGCTATTGGCTCTAATCGTGACTTGGAGTGGAACATTGGCGCAAACGGCTTCACACAGCAGACCTTACTGCTTTCAGCGGGCTCTATAACAGAGCACGACATTAGCGAAGATAATGCGCTCTCTAATCGTCCACAATCTATACTTGGCGTACAGAAGGTATCATCACCTGTTTTACGTAAGATGGGCGATGATGGTTTACTAAACCTCGATATTCTCAAGGCAATACTAGGGCTTCACACTACTAATGGTAGTGCTGTTGCCTATGATCGTTACCTTAGTGATCAGCTGATTCTCCTCGTATGTAGCTCGCCATCAAAGCGTCTACATCAAGAGTTCTTAATCAATGGCGCTCTTGCTTCTGATCTCGCTAACTTCCCTAATGGTGCAGCTCCCGCTGTAAACAGCGACTCACTATCACCGAGATTTTGGCCTAACTTAGATCTCGCGCATCAATTTGATATGCTCGTTATTGATACTCAAGATGCAACAGTTCCACGTTTTTGGAACAGACCAAGAGTCTCTCCGAACGCAAACGGCTACTATACTCATATCTCAGGCTCGGACACATTTAGCGTACAGCCTTCAGTATACGTCGCACCTCCTCGTATCTTCCTTAAGGCAAGCGACGCTACCTCTGAGATTGTTCGCGCGCGCCAAGCATTTTATGGCGCTACACCTTATCGGGCTATGGATCAACTCCGATCTGTATACGCGCCACTTGTCTTAGACCGTTTATCACTTGCTGAAGGCGAGACTCTACGACAGGTGTTATTCAACTCTTTGGATGGACGCTTAGACTCTTACGACAATGCGCTTCTAGCCGTAATTGGGCAGGCAGGCATTACTCAGCTTCGCACTACCGGCAACAGCCCCGCCACTCAATCAGGCACTCTATTTAGGATAACGCCATGCGCTAACCTATTATTAGGTGACGATCACGCGATAGGTAATGCAAGCTCTGGTACAACTTATCGTCAAGCAGACGCATCCTCTGTAAGCAACAACTTTATCGACGCTACGAATTACGGTGATGTCCGTACATTCGGTACTATTGACTTTGAAGACCCACTGTATTCGGCAAACTCACAATGGGCTGATCACAACAAGGGCGCTAATCTTGGAGGAATGGCTCAGCTGTCTCAACAAGATGCGTCGTACTTTGTACGCGAGAAGATAAACGGATCAAACACTGTTGATTACAATGACGAATCTCTAGGGTGGAGCCGTTCTAAGAGCTCTAACGAGCAACGACTTTGGCACGAAGGAATCGCGCAGGCTAAGGCTTTCAAGGACTCCTTTAATCTAAGAAAATTGGCTATTAAGACCTCCGCTCATGCAGAGGGTGACTTGTTCACGATAGATCAACCTTTATGGTTTCAGGGTTTAGATTCTTTTACCGACACCTTAGACCTTCTAAGTAATTCAACAGTGACGCCACAGGGTGGGCCTGCTTATTTTGATCAGAGCCTTTACACGGCTTTTGACGCACTAAAGTTTGGCCATGCTACTGTACTCGCAAGCTCTCGATCTGCGATTAGATCACAGCGCGCTGATGTAGAGGTCAAGGGTACGATGGGTATTAGCTCAGCTGCGGGTACCTCTTATGCTCCAACTATTGGAAACGATGGATTTCAGGCGCTCTCAAAAGCATTAGGGCATACCGCGACTAACAGCACTTTACTACCATTCTTGAGTAACATTAGTGGTTCAACTTCGATTACTCGCCTAGATCAAGGATCTTCATCTAACTTAGATGATGTGCATCAGGCTCGCTACTACGATGATATTGAGACTTCGTCTGCTAAGATGAATGAGCCTCTAAAGGGTGCTTGGGGTCGAAGAGAGCTATCGCTTACTCGACTTATGACGCAGGCATCATCCGCATCAAGCAGTCCATCAGAGGATCGCCCTCTGTATATGCCTTCTACGTCTCTGGACACTAACCGCGCAACAGCACTTCGACTTCGTTACCACGTTGGAGATTTCTATCCCGGCGAGTTAGACGCAAACGGTGTACCATCTAATCTGCTTGTTGATAGCTTAAACTTGTTCGTTCGCGTAGAGCCTTTGAGCTTCACACATTGGATGACAATGCCTAAGCATCAGCACTCGATCTTAGAGGGTTCGATGGACTTAAGCGAAGCGATTGCGACGCTCCTCGATATTTCTAACGGACGCGGTATCCCCGACCATCTATACTCATTAACAGCGTCATATGCATCTGAGACTGATGATTCAGATTTCCTATTCATTGACAGCGATGAGGGTAACGTCATCCCGAGATCTGCGCTTGATCTTGAGAGTTTTGCTCTTTCTAAGAATGAGCCTCGCCTGATAAGGAATGATCAGACATTAACGCTATTAGAGGCGCATTCACGTTATTACAACTCTGAGATCGCGATCGCCTTTAGAGCTTTAGCAATAAACCTGTTTAGCGTACCTAATAACGGGCAAGGGGCTAATGGAACTGATATCATCTTTGGAGTCATTGCGGGCAGTGAGGTTGACATAACTGCGGTTGTACCGACGGGCAATAACCCATTCCCCGTAGCTTCTTACTTCCAAGCTATTGGAATTGAGGCGAATAACGGACAATATAGTATACTTTCGAAGTGGGTCGCGAATCCTGAATGGAAGATTTTATTTGATCGTTGGGCTTCAAGACGAAATCGACCGCTATCAGCGGAGGTTTTAACAAATCCCGCACTAACAGAGACAGCTCTTAAAGACTTCTATCTTGACGTGGCGAATCATCTTAAGGATATCCTAAGCTCGTTCTTGTTTAACAGCAGTACGCTCGCTAAGGACTTAGATGGTCTCATCGATGCAGGCGCTCTGCGCTCTGATACGCTTTATGAGGCAATCGCAGATTTGCAAGCACCTAATAATCCCGCGACAAGCGGTCTTGCTACTACGACTCCGATCATTAGTGAGTGGCTTTCTAAGCTATCACCTACGGCTTTAAAGCGAATGTATCCCGCATTGGCTGGAGCACGTGATCAAAGCAACAACCCGAATGCCTTACCTGTAGTGTCTGCGCTATCACTTAAGGCGCTTACTGACCTGATCCAAACACAGGTAAACCAAGATGGTGAGCTTAAGGACTCTTCGGGATCTAGCGTTACGCTTACTGATTTCTTTAGGGATCTCCTTGAGACTAATGCTGTGCAAATTGGGTCTGTTGATCCTGTAGCAGTCTGTATCCCTAGCAATGCACAGCCTTATATTCATTGGTGGCACCCTAACATGGACGCGCTACAAGCACCGGGCGGTGAGGATGGATTTTGGCTGAACAGCACAGAAGGCAACACTCAAAACTCAGATGACACAAGAGTTAGATATCAGGCATACCCTGAGTGGTCACGCGAGAGCATGGTTTACACGGGGATCGTACCTATAAGCGATCGCCTTACTGCGAGAGCTCGTGGAATTATGTCTAACCAGCTAGGAATCAGCAATTGGCGTAATGTTGCGGGCTTTAACGAGAGTAGCTCTAATGAGACGGACGCTGATACAGATAATTCAGCTGAACAGATTAATGCGCTTCGCCTATTTAACGGAATAACGGGCTTGTTCCCTGGTTCGGACAGTGAAGATGGATTTGTTCCTGCTGTTGAGAGCTTCTATAAGACTGCTTTTGACTATAACGCGGCACTAGGGTCAATTAATCCTCATGGAGAAGGCTTTAGACTTGGCGACAACAGTGACGCTGATCCTGAAGGTAACAGCTTCAACTACATCCCGTACTTCTCTCATAGTACGGGCGTTCTTGGATTTGGCGGGCTTAATTTACCAAGCTCCGTTGGATTTGCGGATGGTCTTGATTATGAGGAGAATAACTACACGGGACAACTCAATGCACAGCAATATAATAGCTGGGCTAATTGGTTCCCGTATCTCCCAAGCGTAACGCATCAATACGGCGATTCTTTTAACAACACGCTTCTTGTTGCAAATAGCGGAACAGCGACGAATACGATTAAAGATCGTTTGGTTAGAACGGTGTTCCATCAAGCGACTCGTCCGGTTTATTTACCCGCGTCCATGTCGGTCATAGACAATGTAAACACAAACGCGGCGCATCAGGGAACGGCTTCATTTACTCCGATATCGGGCTATGATGCTTCATCAAGAAATGAAGACAATCAGTATGCATACAACGCGGGGTATAACCCGCTGATTAGCAACCCGAGACTTGAGGTCATGGATAATAATGATCCGAGAGACGCGTATTATGATGTTCGAGGTCTTCCATATGATGCGAACACCTTGCGTGTATTACAGGCTTTAGATTCTTCACGTCTCACAGGATTCAATGGACGAACGGAGGTTACAGACAACGACTTCTCTGAGATTATTCCTGATTCATTACCGCATACGGAGCCATTCTCGGGTGCGGCTCTCCGCTCTGGGCTAAAGACAGACACGCTTGCTTGGATTAACCTCTATGTTAAGACGTATAGCCGTACTTATGGACATAACAGCATTCATCCGTACAGCTACTTGGATGACGCTGATGATCGCCCTTCATGGCACATTGACTTTGCGGACTCTAGGGGCATCGTAAGCGGTAAAGGTCCAGATAAAGATGTGGATACCTTAATGATGGGTGACATGGGTACGAATGTATTCGTTACTCGTCGTTCTGTGTTCTTAGACCCACTTTGTTTGGGTGTTGGTGCAACGCGACAAGACGGTACTCTTGTCCATGATAGTGATAATGACTCGCTACGAGAAGACAATCTCACTTTCCGTGATATCTTTGATATGTGTGGCTATGAGCGTCAAGCTAAGGGTGTATTAATGACTTCTGAAGGCACTACGCTTAATCAGGGCTTGTTGTATACATCATCTATGTGGAGCAAATTGGGGATGCAGACTAAGCTGATGTTAAACAGCTCTATCCGCGTTCTGCATAATAGGCCGGGAGGTGCAATCGCTTTGGGCGGGGCAGCATTAAATTATGGAGGTCTTTCATCACCGACTAAGAGCCTCACTGAGATGTTCTTAGCTGTTGATGCTGAGACTAATCAGCTTAAGAGACTACCTCGCACTAACCTTACTTCCCCATCTAATAAGCCTTATATTCATTTGGAATCAATGATTGATACAGGTGACATAAGCAACTTAGGCGGTAGCCGTTTGCATCCTAACTTTAAGTGGATGAAGCCTCTAAAGAGAATGGTGTCAACAAACCTATCGGGTGGAGCGAACCAAGATGGTGTTCAATTCCGCAACTCTGAGGATCTTCAACTTAAGCCCACTAATAATACTTCGGATGTTAAGCAGTATTGGCTTGAAGGTGAAAACGCGCTCGTTCAATCGGGCAGTACCTCAGAGGCCGCATTTGAGCGTTCACTCATCCCTAGCCATACGGGAGACACGTTTGCTTCTGATCCTTTTGATACGCTTTGGGATCTTGGCGCGGGTATTACTGAGGTTCATTCTCCTGTCGCTAACTCTGCGCAGAACAGTGGTGTTGAATATGAGCTACTGAGCAGTCTTGGCCGTATGCATGAGCAGGCATCCTCACTTCGGCTAAACGCGCCTATTGGCTTGTCTTCAAAGAGCCTCAATGACAGCGTAGTGACTCCTAATGAGCTTACATTGCCCGGAGATCATGAGATTGTATTCGTACTGTATACAGGTAATCATGGGCAGTCATTCGCAGAAGATTTACCTGAGGGCATCAATCCTCCCGTAGCAGGCTGTCACATTAAGGCATCTATTGAGGTTAACCGCCCCTCTGAGCGTACAGACTCACCGCACCTAGCTGAGCACATTAATGAGCGAGCTATCCACTATGGGGTACAGACACCTAGCTCTCAGCTACCCTTTAGCGCGTCAACAAGAGACGAGATTAAGATCGTACCTCAAGGATTAATGACGTTCTCGGTAGCGGGTGGAAGGCCAACGCTTGATAATACAGTATACGATGAAGATGGTAACGAGATCTAAGACTTTTATAAAACTATGGTTGAATGTGTAATGAACAACGAAGAACTACTGAAACGATTAGAGCTACGCTTACGCGCGGATTTAATTGACCTCTCAGATGATGAATATGAAGCTTACCTTGAGACCATGACTATGGGAGGCAGTGATGTCGTCATAGACGACTTCAATAAGCGCACTAAGAGTTCAAGGGTCATCTATAAGACGATCTCTATACGCGGAAAGACTCGACGCATTCCTGTTACTGTTGACGTAACTCAGCGTGTTCCCGATACACATCAATCCGAAGACGGCTCTGTGGCGATTATGCGCGCTCTAGGGTTTGATCCATCTTTGGACATCTTGTCTGCGCTTGAATCCTCTGACTCAGCGTTCTCTGTGTTATTAGGACTATACGAGGTCAATGACATCATTGAATGCGAGGACAAATGGGGAGTAATCACAAGCATTGACCTTGATAACTCTAACTTCACTATGACAAGCCTATGTGATAAGATCACTGAAGCTACGCACGACTTACTCACCATCTCAAACGCATATAGGTGCATATTATGAGCGAAATCATGACTTCTGTTTTAGAGATCCTTATCCCTGTACTCGCGAGTGTCTTGACTGCGCTTGCAGCGATAGCTATCCGCAAGCTACAGGCTCGCTTCGACATTGAGCTGTCACAGCAACAAAATAATATGATGCTTGGCCTTGTTCGGAATGGAATCGCTTCCGCTGAAGAATGGGCCGCGCGCGAGCTAAAAGTAGATGGCTCACGAATCGTCTCAGGTCGCGACAAGGCACAGCGTGTCATTGGTGTCGTAAAAGCCATGTACCCAGAGGTACAAGAGTCTGAGATCGCAATGCTTATTGACGCTGAGATCGCGCGTACTGATGATCTTGGATCAACCGGAAAGTCCGTTCGGGTATGACCGCCCTTAGCCTAATTCTTGGGTTTATCGCTTCTGTGTTACCGAAGATATTAGATCTCTTGTCTCAACCTCGCAAAGAGGATATACCTAAGACGTCTTACATTAAGGAGATCAATCGTGCACAGAACGAACAAGACATTGAGATTGCTTGGGCTAAGCACGACGCTGATCTTGAGCGGTTGCTGTAGCCTTTGTAAGCCTCCTACGACGAATACAGCGAAGCCTATTGTGATCACTATAGACTCATCGGACATTACTAAGAATGAAGATGGTTCTTTTCGTGTGTCTAAAAAATGGATGCTGTATCGTATGTCTATTGAGCAAAGACTTAAGGTAAAGCTCGTCGAATGCAGGGAAAAGCTATGACCAACACGTTTGATACGCACCTCATCATTGGTGATACTTTTGAACTTAACGTGTATTGGGAAGACTCTGAGGGTAATCGTATCCCTTTGTTGGGTAAGACGATCCGCTTCGCTATTCGTTTTACCAATGAGACGCTGTACGATAAGACCTCTGCATCTGATGAGATTAATCGACCTGAGATTACTGATCCGACGCGAAAGGGTGAGATCCTTATATCTATCCCACCATCTGAGACAGCTGAGTTTACATCAGGCGCTCTTGAATACGACCTAGAGGTCACTGAAGACGCTATAGGTTGGAAAAAGACCATACTTCGCGGTAGAATAAACACACTTACTGAGACTGCGAGGTAGCTCATGCCTGATTATATAGTCGTGCGAGAAAGAGGAGTAAAAGGCGCAGACGCGCCATTTTTCCGTGAACTCGCGCTAACGATCCCCGCTGATTGGGATAAAAACTTTACTCTTAGCGCTAATCTCGCCTATGACCCGGACACTAATCCTTATGTGTACTTACTATATAATGGATTGCGCTATGGTCATGAGTTCTTTAACGTTAACAATAACATTGTAACTTGGAACCACCCTTATCTCGATTTGGATGAGGGTGACACTGTTTCTCTTTGGTATGTCAACCAAATTTAGATTTAAGGAGGCTCTGCTATGAGCTTAAAACCAGAACAGATTAAAATTGATGCCAATGATAAGCTCATCATTAGCGGAGCTAAAAACGGCGCAACGGGTATTGCACAAGGTATGGGAGCTCACGCTGATTCACAGCTAACGTTTGCTCTTGAGACCACAGGAACGGCTGGTATTAAACTGTTCCTACGCGATAGCGCCATTCACGGCTCAGCTTCTGCTGTTTCAGGCCAATCCTCTCAAATTGAGGCGGCATCTATTGGCGCTGATGACTTAGCCCCTAACGCGGTTAACTCGGCCAAGATTTTAGCGGATGCTGTAGATGAGACTAAGATTGAGGGCGCTGATGGCGCATCCACCTCAAACGATTATGACTTTTCAGGCGTAAACTCATTCTTAGTACCGACACCCACTGCGGATGGTCATGCTGCGACTAAGAAATATGTAGATGACAAAGCACAAGGTCTTGACTTTAAAGACTCTGTTGTAGTGGCGACAACAGCCGCGCTTACCGCAACTTATAGCTCTAGCGAGCTAACGCTCACTAACGCGGATACTCAGGCGGCTTTTGCGCTTGATGGGGTTACTGTGACCGCAGGCGAGCGCATCCTTATTAAAGATCAGGCAGACGCTTCACAAAACGGCATCTATGTTTTATCTACTGCAGGAGATGGCTCAAGCAATTGGGTATTGACCCGCGCATCTGATTTTAACTCTGATGCTGAGATCACATCAGGCGCGTATGTACTTACGACCGAAGGTACCTCTAACAAGCTCAATGCTTATGTTCTTGAATCCCCTTCAGGTGGGGGTGATCCGACATTAGACACTGATGACTTAAGTTGGCTCTTGTTTAGCGGTTCTGCGACTTCCGTTTCGGGCGGAAATGGTATTTCTGTAAGCGGTGTTACCGTAGCCGTAGATCGTGCCACTGCGAGTGGTTTAACATTTATCTCAAACAAGCTCGCTGTCAATGTCGCAAACGGGCTTGAGATTTCCTCTGATGAGGTAGGCGTACAACTTGGCGGGCAGAGCGCAAGCAACCAAAATGAATCGCTCATTGTAGCGTCTTCAACAGGTAATGATGGACTCGCTGTCAAGGTAGATGCTGATACGATTAGTGTTGGAACAAACGGCTTACAAGCGGCTGTCCTCGCTAAAGGGATCGAAGGCGGTGTTGCAGCTGATGTAACGGGGAGTAGCCCCGGCACAACAGGTATCACTCTTTCTAAGATCCCCGCACAGGACTGTGATGTCTTTGTATTCATCAACGGCGTTCTTATGCTTGTTGGAGACGCTACGACTACAGGGGCTGAAGTATTCTTTATGCCTGCTAGTGATACAAACGTCTCTAATGTACGTGGATTCAATAGCCTTCAGAGTGGCGATGAGCTGTGGTTCGCGCCTAATGTTGCAGGATTTGACTACGACGCGTCTGAGGATGAGGTAAAGATTAGCTTCATGGCGCTGTAATAGTTTTATAAAACTACCCTTGAAACTGTAATGAGAAAGAACATGATATGCCAATAATACCCGGCAAACAGGTAGCCGCTTTAGAGCCTGCTTCAACGACTTATACTACAAGCGTATTAGAGACTGATAGTGTCGTCACCGCTAATAAGGAAGATGATCAGGTTATAACAATCGCAGGCAAGAGCACTGAGCGGGTATTCGTGCGCAATATTCGCGTAAGTAGATCTGCAAGCCAATATAACAGCTCGTCTTATGGGAACTATAACGGCTCTCAGGGCTACTCTATTCGTCTAGAGCTTTGGTCATGGGTATCTGATTCCTATGATTACACCACAGCGACAGTGGACACGGATGGGCCTAACTTATTGGCTTGGCAACAAACAGATACTACTTCTTATGACGCGAGCACTGCGTCTCTTGTTATTGACTTTCCTTTTAGCCATTGGTTTGGCCCGACCTTCCCCGATGTAGCCTCTAGCTCCGTTAAATTTGCGGTAGTTATTTATGACACATCGGGGGCTTCGTTGGACAACGACACGACGCGCTATGATGTTAAGATCGAATACGACAAGATAAGGAGTATATAATGTTTGGAGTTCTTTACGTTCAGGCACATGATGCCGAAGGCGATCTTGTTTTGGTGGGTTATCCCGCTGTACGGCTATCAACGCATTACGGAGCAAACACACCTCACAATCATGGCCCTAAGAAGGTTGAGATCATTGTAGGCCGTCTTAAGGGCAGACAGTACTCTCCTCAATTCTTAGAGTCTGGATCAACGCCTACGGCATCGAATCAATTTATACCTCTAACAGAATCGCCTGCCCCAATGTACTATGGAGTGTAGCTATGACCATCCGTAAGCCAAATCCCTTTGATACTGCTAAGATTGATCAACGTGACATACCTTTAATTAAGGCAAGCAAGGTTCTGTTGTCTGATCCGAACATTCTTGAAAAACTTAAGCATGTCTCTAAGCCTTATCGGGGCGGACAGACGCTTGAATATGGCGTCCAATACCCGAACGCTGATGAAGATCTTTATGTTGACCTAGAGATGTTGACGTTAACGCTGTTAAACGAGGTTATTCACCTTAGACAACAGATTGGCTTGGTATGTGAATCCTCATACAAGGCTACAAACGGAATGTTTTACATCGACCCTAGAGCGCCTCATCTCAAACAAGACGGTTCAACTACGGATGAGCCTGTATATATAGAAGACTATATTGCTATCCGCAAGCGTAAATAAGGCTTCTTAAATATATTTGTTAAGAATTATAGAACTTGTTATTATGCTTATACGTTGCGAATGAAAAAACGAACGCAACTATAACCGCAAATGACAAGGACACGTAATGACACAGGATAAACCGACCGTTCCCGTTGTATTAGGGATCGATCAACCTCGCTTAACGATTAATGCGTTACATGCTGAGGGTGCTGTAATGATCAGTATTTTAATTGAGGCCTTGAACAAGACAGATAACGCATCGCTGAAACTTTGGGCAGCGCGAATTCGTAATGGCCTAACAGCCTCTTATGCATATCAGGGCGTGATACAATCTATCTTTGCTGATTTCTCTGATATTAGCGAGGTTTCGCTACACTCGCATCAAGACATTATGGAGGAAGATGACGTAACGGATGACGCAACGGATGATTCTGATTCTAATTCCGATGACGACGATCAAGGTGGAGGTGAACAATGGCATTAGAAGCGCTAACCTCTATACTGTCTAAACAGAACGAACTGTGCCTAGACGCGCGTCACGTTATTATTGCACTGCATATGACGCTTGGGCACGACCTTGATAAGATTGCACAAGATACGGGATACCGTAAGATTGTCGTCAAGAAGACGATTGCTGATCTTGAGGCTGAGGGCTTTCTTAAGGATTTAGATATAATCTATGCGATCCCAGAGGCATCTATTGAGCCTGCCACTATACAGACCTCATCAAGAGATACGCTTTCATCCGTTGTCTCACAAACGGTAGCGTCAACCCGCCCTAAGAAGAAGCGCAAGGCTATCCCTAAGAAAGCTCCTCGCAAGACAGGCAACAAGACGCTCTCACCGCTTGAGGTCGCACCAAGTGAATGGGACACTATCCATCTCATCCGCTACTTTGAGATTAGATGGTTTGAACAGAATTGGAAGACACCACTTCCTTCTTGGAAGGTCAAAGATCGCGCAAACGCTAAGAGAATTCTTGAGGAGTTCTCAGGCGGTTCTAAAGATCTTGTAGATTATCTTTTTGATAACTATAATGCGCTAAGAAGCTCTTTAAACTTAACCTCTCTCCCGACTATGGGTGTACTGTGGGGCTTTCGTACAAGCCTTGCTCCTATGGCATTGGGAGATGTAACTAATACGACGAAGGGTTGGGGATCAGCACATGACGACGCTCAAGACCGCTCAGATGGTGATGAGATGGGTTGGTAACCGACTTTCATAAAACTACATCGGAACATATAATGAACAATTCAGATATCGAACAGACCATTACCTCGTGTTTACAGCGAGGGATCAATCCATTTCACAGCGACATGAGCAGCTATTGTTTGCTCGCAGTAACTCGCATTAGAGATGACCGCTACCACCTTCAGCCTATTGATATGAAAGGATCAAAGGTACATTATAAATACCTTAAACAAACCGTAGGCTCTCAGGCTCTTGTTTCTACTCTTAAGACCTTGAGCGCAAAACATCGCATTCACAAAGAAAACTACTCATTCAATGATTTACAGCAGACCGACGACGACATTAACTGAGGCGCACCTTGAGCGCATTAACATTGGCAAGCGCTATTGGCCTTCACGGATAGATTCTATTCCTGATGACACTGCACATGGAAAGCTAATCAGGAGTTACGTCTCTAAGATTGACGAATTTTACGGCAGAGGCGCGGGTTTATATTTCTGGGGGGATAACTCGCGTGGCAAGACTTATGCGGCATGCGCTGTACTGAAGGCTGTCAATGAGCGGGGCTACTCTGCCTACTGCGTAATGGCCGATCAGCTAAGATCTATCTACATTGACAGGTCGATGTTTGATCCCGACATGACCGTTGTTCAACGGGTAGAACAGGTAGACTTCTTGCTGATCGAGGATCTTGGCAAGGAATACACCGGCAAGGGATCGGGGTGGGCAGAGCTATGTTTTGAGAACTTGCTTCGTAAGCGCACTCGAGAATTAAAGCCAACTTTGATCACGACTAACCTTAGCCCCAAAGATTTTCTTGATCGTTACAGAGAGTCTGCTCAGGCGATTTGTCTTGAGAACACTGTAGCCTGTCAAGTAAAGGGTCAAGATCACCGGCGTCGCATTCAATCTGAGCTTCAGAGCCTCGCTGATGTTAAGAGGTAATTTAAGTAATTCAGGTCGCCCATTAATTTGGATCATGTCTGATGTCTTATTTACGGACAGCGTACTAAGGGATGACCGTAGTGATTGGTTTACTATGGCGATCGACTTTATTGATATAGCGCTTATATTGCCTTTAGACGCAACAGAGCCTCCGACATGGGGGATAACTTATGTTAAGAGGTTTCGTCACACTAGAGACGCAATAGAAGCGCTTAAACGCGATACTAGGCCATTATTTCTGATCACTTCGGACATCGACGACCCTTTAGAAGATATTATACGTTTTGAGGATAACATACTGCACAGGTATAACCTTATAGCGCGAAAATAAATATTTGCTAAGAATTATAGAACATACTATAATATACACACTTCAACGAAAACTTTTATAAAACTACCGTTGAACCTATATAACCCTACCATCTATGGAGATGAACAATGGATATAACAGGTGCGCTATTAACGCGGATCGCAAAAGACCCCAAAGCTATCGTTGAGGCAATTGACTCGGGTGTTTCTCCTGAGCTGTTTGCGGAACCTGATCGCGAGATCTATTCTTTTTGCTTAACGTTCTACAAGGACTTTGGGGGCGCGCCCTCTCAGGCTGCTGTAGAAGACCAATTCCCCGACTTTGATCGCTGGGTAGATTCAACAGAGCCAACCGCTTGGTTCTTTCATGAGGTTAGGCGAACATACAAACAACAGCAGTTACTTCGCATGGCAAGAGAGATCGCTACTGCGCTAAAGAAAAGCCAAGACCCTTCCGATGTCCTAGAAGAGACTGTACGAAGACGCATGTTAGCGATTGATTCTTTAACCTCAGAATCAACTGATCGCGAGTGGTCTTCACAAGAATCTCGTGAAGAGCGTATTCGACGCTACGACGAGGTTAAGAAGAACGAAGGAATTGTTGGCCTTATTACGCCATTCGCTACACTCAACGCTACGTTTCAGTTCCGCACTGAAGGCTTATATATCATTGTTGCCCGACAGGGTGTTGGCAAGACATGGTTGTTATGTAAGCTCGCCCATCATGCGTGGATCACTGAGAACCGACCTGTCATTATTGACACGCGCGAGATGCCGATAGAGCAAATCGAGGCTCGTCTTGACTCACTCACGCATCAGGTACCCTCTGACCAACTTGTACGCGGTGACCTGGACACTACCGTTGAGGCTAAGTGGAAGAGTGCCATGTTAAAAAACGGGCGCAAAGACCTTGCCCCATTTCACGTTATTGAAGAGACAGGCGGTGTCTCTTCAGATGCCGCTAAGATGGAGAAGTACAACGCATACTCTCTATGGATAGATGGCGCGTATATGGTGCCGGATGAGCGGGGTACTTTTGATGAATGGAAGCAGATCACTAACGTGTGTCGAGATCTTAAGCGTCTCGCTAAGCGCACAAAGACTGCCGTTATTATTACTCTCCAATTCAATCGACAAGCGTCTAACACAGAAGGCGATGCATCTAACATCGCTCTAGGTGATGTCGCTAAAGAAGCAGATGGCATTCTCGGCTTATTCCGATCAGAAGATCAGAAGTATAACAATAGAGCGACCATAAAAGTGCTCAAGAACAGACACGCATTAGAATGCGAGCCTGTAGAATTAGAATGGGATTTAGATCAAGGTATAATCAAAGAGGTTGATCGACCCATTGATTATGGACAGGGTACTCGCTCTGAACCCTCACAACAATCAACTCAGCAAGATTGGAGTGCATGGGGTAATGACAGCGATATGGAGTGGTAATGTCACGTAAGCAGCAATTATTAGATTTACTGCAACGCGCCAACTTAGATCCCGCCAATGGTGAGCGCAATGTGATGATTAAGTGTCCGTTTGCCCCATATACAGGCTTACATCGCTCATTTCGTGACGGCAAACCTTCTATGGGCGTTAAATATTCTGAGCACGAACCATTTCTAGTGAACTGTTTTACTTGTGGCTACAGATCGCGATCTCTTCATCATATGTTTCATGACTTAGCGCATAAATCGACGGACGGCAAGTATCTAACGTTCATGGATGAAGCGCGATCAATGGAGGAACTTGACGAAGACGGCATACTCGCTGTTCTTGATCAAGGCGCGGAGCTCCGATTGCGTGCAAGAGATCAGCCTGTCTTTGACTATACGCTACCAAGAGCTTATGACCACTGGTATTTATCATCTAGGGGGATCACGGCACAGACCGCTAAGATGTGGGATTGCGCTTATGATGACGAGAAGCAACGTATAGTGATCCCTATCTTATGCAGAGAGCAGAAAGTGCGAGGCGCTACAGGACGCGCTATTTCTGAGAATACACGCCCCAAATACCACAACTATTGGGACATGAAAAAGGGCTATTGGCTTCTTGGAGAGCACTTAATAAGAGGTTCAGGTGTTATTGTTGTAGAGGGGCCTTTTGACGCGCTCATGACGTATCAGCATCTATCAGATCTCGATCTTTTAGAAGAATACTCTGTTGTGTCTTTATTGGGCGCAAAATTCACGCACAGGCAATGCGATCGCTTAGTGAGTAACTCATCAGAGGTAATTGTCTTCTTAGATCGGGATGAAGCGGGCCGTGTCGCGACGGGTCAATTGATGAATACGCTTGCCGATAGGATGCTTGTATCTAGGGTCGATTATGGGTTGAGCCAATGTAAAGATCCGGGATCTATGCCGCCTGAAGAGTTTTTGCGTATCCTTGAGAGCGCCTCATTATTTGTTTAAATATATTTGCTAAGTATGCAGAATTATTATAATATATTCACGTTACTTGTTATGTAACACGTCTTAATTTATTGTCTCTTATGACAATCGTCACCAAAAGAAAGTTTAATGACTTATGTCTGGAACTTGGTTCAATAACGATAGCATCGGGAGTACTCCCGAATCCTCAAATAAGCCACCGGCACGTTTCCGTATGCGTGATGGGGAATCTAAGGAGTTCACTTTTCTTGATGCACAGATGGTCAACGTCACGCATGAGGGTGAGATCCTCACCGCGCCTTCACCTCTTAAGCTCTCAGAGTATAAGGTTGACGTGCCTAATGGCTTTGTCGATAACTTGCCTACGGCGCTTCGCAACGAGGCTCAGATCTTACTTGATCGCCTGTTCTTTAAGGCGGGCGGGTATTATAACTACTCGACTGTACCAACGGGAACTGATGTTCTGAGAAACCATGCTCGGCCTTCCTCGCTCGTTGTGTTCACTGTCATTGATCACAGCAGTTGGACTTCGCCTCAAAACGGCAAAACTTACGTCGATCAAAAGCGCCTGTTTGTCGCTAAGCGCAACTCATCTGCTTGGGGCATTCTGCAACGCTCAATGGATAGACTTCGTGAGCGTAAGGGTATTGAGAGCCTTCGTGGATGCCGCTTTGAGGGCTCTCGACATGGAGACAAGACACCCGCTGTTGGGAACTCGTTTGAATTCCTAGAGCGTGTTGAGGATCTTGAATCTCTTGATCAGCCCTTTGACTATGGGCTTGTACTTGCGCCGAAATCGCAGGCAGACCTACAGCGTCTCTTGGAGCTTATTCATGGCGACCACAGCAATCAGCCTGAAGACGCTAACCCGAATACGTGGAACAATTCAGGCGGTTGGGGCAACTCTGGAGGCTCTACCCCATCAGGCAATGATCCCGTACCTTTCTGAGCACTGAGGCTCTTACCGTAATTTAGCAACACAGCTTAAACTATGGACTCTAATGGCTCTATTGACGCAACATTGTGTCACTAGAGTTAAATAAAACTATACTACAATCTGTAATAGCATCTATTATATATTTGCTAAGAAACTCGGATTGTGTTATATTAAACCATATGCGATCAATAACTATTGATCATGAAACACCCTTCTATCTCACAGGAGATACAATGTCTGCAACTCGACCTTTGAGGCGCGTAATCGACACGCCTAGAAAACTACAACAGCTTAGCGAATACCTCCAAGACTTTGATGTCATCGCTTTTGACTGTGAGACTTCATCGCCTTCGGGTGATGGACTTGCTCGCGACAGGTTTATGATTGGCTACTCAATCGCTGTCAAAGACAACAATAAATGGATAGGCTGGTATATTCCTATTCGCCACAAAGCTGTTAAAGACTTGTTCCATGTTGAGCCTGATAATGCACCCGTTGATCAAGCAATTCAACTTATCAAGGATTTGGCAGGCAAGCGCCTCATCATACATAACGTAAACTTTGAGTACAACACATTCCATAATGAGAATATAGACCCAACCCTGTACTTATATGACGACACATTCTGCCTAGCGTGGCTTTTAGATCCTTCCCGACAAGGCGGTAATGGCCTAAAACATATGGTAAAAATTAAAGTCAACTATCTCATGAAAGACTTTAAGACTACCTTTGGCAATCAAGACCCATCTTTAACTCCTATCTCTAAGGCCGCGCCTTATGCAATAGATGATGTAATTCAAATGGGCTTGCTCTATGACGTATTGTGGACTGAGATTGAGAAGACTCCGATGATGAGAGTCTATCAAGAGCTATATCGCGAGACGCTAACCAATTCTTGTGATATGTCTATATACGGCATTAAGGTAGATACGAACCAACTTAAATCCCTAGAAAAAACATGGATTCAAGAAGCTAATGCGATCGACGAGTGGTTCCGCTCTAAACTCCGTATGCATGAGGTTATACTCACGTCTCCTAAATGGGTTAATGATCATCTAATTAAGCGCCTCTCCCTATTCCCTATACTACCCAATATGGCTCGCGGGAAAAGTGGCCAAATTAGCGTTGGAGAACCATCATTAAAGCGCTGGGCATCAGGCGAAGGCGACACGCGTAAGATTGGCGTCGCCTGTGCAAATAAGCTCTTACGATATCGCATGATAAAGAAGCTGATAAACGCCTACACTAAGACGCTCGTCGCATCTGCCGATTCAAGAGGATTTTGCCATCCTAGATTTAACGTTATGGGTACGCGAACAGGTCGATGGAATTGCTCAGACCCCAACTTGCAGACAATACCATCACGCTCTGAAGAAGGCCGGCGCATCAGGGCTTGCTTCATCTCTGAGCCTCGTAAGGTCGTCATTGGCGCTGATTACTCTCAAATTGAGTACAGGCTATTAGCTCACTTCACACAATCAGAGCCTCTAATTGATGCTTACATGAATGGACAAGATCTACACCGACGTACAGCGGCTATTGTCTATAATAAATCAATAGAACACGTAACCGATCAAGAACGCTCTCGCGCTAAAGGCGTTAACTTTGGAATCATTTACGGACAGGGCCCTGCTGCTCTAGGAGAAGCTCTTGGCATGACCGAACAAGAGGCAAAGAAATTCCTTAAGCGATACTTTAAGGTGATACCTGGAGTCAAAGAATGGATGGAGCTATACAAACGTGGAGCGAGACGTCATGGCTACACAGAAACCTTGCTTGGTAGACGTAGGTATCTCCCTGACTTGTCTTCTGAGCGTTTTGGTTTGCGTGGTGCTGCTGAACGTAGGGTCATCAATACGCGCATACAAGGTAGCGCGGCAGACATAACCAACCTCGCGATTAGAGATCTATTTCGCGCTAAGGCGCGTGGGGAGTTTCCCGCTGATATTCAACTTATGATTCACGATGAGGTTATTGTTACTTGTCACGAGGACGATGCTCAGCGTGTTGCTGACAAGATGGTATCCATTATGGAAGGCGTCGTACAGCTAAGCATACCTCTTGTTGTAGAGGCTAATATAGGCCGAAACCTTAAGGAGACAAAGTGAAGTATCCGGGTTTGGTCAAACTTGACCTCGATGATATCCAATCTCAGGGTTATAGTGTTTATGCGATCAAGAAGTTGCTCACACTTAGTACGACCGACTACTCAGGTAAAGAGCATTCACATGCAGGCTTTATTGAGGAGGATAACGGGCTGTATGTCCCTAGAGCCTTTAATGATTTTATGTTTTACAAGACTGAATCAGGTGATGAAGGTGTTACACTAAAATGGAAGGGTGATCCTAAGATGACCCTCCGACCTTATCAAGAAGAGGCTGTAAAAGTTACCGAAAACTATACTAGAACCTGTGGCGGATCTATCCTTGTTGGAGGCTGTGGAACGGGTAAAACTGTCATGGGTTGCTTTCTTATAAAGAAGTTTGGCCGTAGATCTTTAGTGCTTGTCCATAAAGAGTTTTTAATGCAACAATTTAAGAGCACATTAGAGACTGCGTTTCCCGACATGTCTGTAGGATTATGGCAAAAAGACACCATTCCTTCAGGTGATGAAGATGTCGTGATCTCTATGGTACAATCATTAGGTGCGAGAGAATATCCTAAGGAGTGCTACGAGGGTTACGGCTTAATTGTTACTGATGAGGTGCACCGCTTTTCCGCACCACAATGGAGCTCCGCTATCGGCAAGTTCTCTGCTCGATACCGCATTGGGTTGACTGCTACTCCTGATAGAGCGGATGGATTACAAGCGATATTCATGAACAACATAGGCCCAATTGTTCATAAGGTTGACGGCAACTTACTCTCTGCAGAGATCTATCCGATCTATACGGGAGTGTCATACTCGCACAGAGAATTTTCTGCGTGGGATGGAACGCCTTCAACCGCGAAGCTGATTAGTCGAATCGCAGAAGATGATACAAGATCTGGAGTAATATGTAATTATGCGGCTCGCGCTGTTAAAGCAGGCAGAAAAATTTTAATGCTTACTGATAGAAGATCTCATGTGATGTTTCTAAGAGATAAGTGTGCGGATTTAGCTCCTGATTATCATGTATCTGCATATATTGGCGGTCTTAAGAAATCAGCGCGTGAAGAAGCTGAGCAGGCCGACATTATTATAGGTACATACGCAATGGCTCAAGAAGGACTCGACATCCCTAGACTTGACACGCTTATTTTTGCGAGCCCTAAGACGAATATTACTCAGGCAGTTGGGCGCATCTTACGTCCTTTTGATGGCAAGCAACAGGCTGTCGTGTTGGACTTTATTGATGATGTCGGAATATTGCATGGCTACTATAAGAAGCGATGCCGGCTATATGACGAGAATAAATATAAAATCATGAATCAATCTAGCATTACATAATTCTATTTGTAAAGAAATCAGATATTTGATAATATACTTGTATTGATTGATTGCGATATCGCAATTTAACCAATCATTTAAAACCTTTACACGACAAGGGCCGTAATGAAAACAGACATTGTTGCACCAAATCATTTAACAGAGAAGCTAATTCTTATCTCGTTATATGAAAAGCACCTAAAACAGCTAAAGACTCAACTCCGCGACGAATTACCCGCAAAGGCTACTTTTGGATCTTCAATTGGCAAGGTCACTGTTTCCTCTGCTTCACGCATTAAGATCGACAAAGAAGGTTTATATACTCTTCTTGTGTCTAAGGATATTAATCCACTTGATTGGGGTAAATGCGAGGTTACGATATCAGAGACAAAGATTGAGCAGCTGATTTCATCGGGCGTTTTAACTACTGAAGAGGTCGAGCAATTTGTGTCTGAGACGACTTACGAGACTATGAGAGTAACGCCTGATAAAAATGTTATGGCTGATTTAGAGGCTGAGATCTTACGACCACTTGGCTCAACGATGGATATTACTACTAAAATGTACCTTCTAGGAGAAGACAATGAATGATCATATAGACCCCGATAAATTGATGGCTGAACGGATCGCGGAGCGAAACAAGAACGCCCGCGAATGGTATGGAGCAAACTCTGCGCGCATCAAACAAGAGCGCAAGCTACGTTATGCAAACGACCCCGAATACAGGGAGATGATTGCTCGATCGCGAAAGCGACAGAAGGAACGCCAAAAGAAGGCGTCTGAGATGTCTATTCAACCTCGCGGGAATATCATCCAAAATCGTAAGATCAAGAAGTTTAAAGTTGAGCATGACTCTCTTGGCTCTTGCGTCGCAGAGTTCCTGTCTGTTGGGCAAACAGCGGCTAAACTTGGGATTAAAGTACCGACTATTCGCAAATGGGAGCGCGAGGGTTATATACCTCCGGCGCTGTATCGAACTAAGGGCGGGCACCGTTTATATACTCGCGATCAGGTGTCTTCTCTTCAAGAAGCCTTTACTGAGCGCAAACAAATGTTAGCTTCTCAAAACCGTAAATGGTCGCTTGAAGAATCTTTCTATCTAGATATTAAACGTCGTTGGGACTCACTTCCTAATGGCGTTGCTACTCATCGTTTTGTTAAATAGACTTTTATAAAACTACCCTTCAACCTATAATAAGAAAGAATAAAGACATGGCAAAAACAACTGAAACAAAAGCATCTAAGGCTTCAACTAAGACTAAGGGTGGAGAGCTTCGCGTGACATCGACCTATAAGAACGCTACGAATGAGCACCACGAGATCATCGCTCGCACCTTCCCGACAGACGCTCCGATTGCTACTGTGTCCGTTGAGGGCTCTGTGACTAAGAACTTGGGCAATTATGAGAGCATCCGTATTCAGGCTTCGATCACTCTCCCCTGTCTTATCGACGAGACATCGGATGCGTATGACGAGGCTTGGCGACGCGTCGAGGAACAGCTTACAAAGAAGGTAGAGCAGGTAACGTCCAAATGAGTGATGATTCTGCATTTGGCTCGTTGCTTAAGCAAATTAACAAAAGATATGGCACGACTACTATTGTCGCGGCATCCGATAATGCGGCGTTAAACGCAAGACCCCGAATCCCTACAGGAATACCCGCATTTGATTGGGCTATTGGAGGAGGCGTACCAACGGGATCTATAATGACCTTGCTTGGAGAGTTCTCTTCTGGAAAGTCAATCTTATCGCTACAGATCGCAGGCGCGTTTAATCGTGTATGCAGAAACTGTGGCAAACCGCTCGCAGTGATCGACCCTGTTACGCGCAAAGAAGAACGTATAAGGTGTTGCGCTAAGCCTGCGCGCATGAACATATGTTGGTTTGACGCGGAGGGATCTTTTCAAAACTCTTGGGCGGTTGCTCAGGGCGTATCATTGGAGAACATGTTTGTAATCCGCACAGAGTTTGCTGAACAGGGTATTGATATCGCGGATGCTTTACTTCGCTCAGGGGAATGCGATCTTCTTGTCGTGGACAGTGTTGCTCAACTCACCCCTAGCGTTGAGATTGAAGAGTCTTCTGAAAAGTGGCAAATGGGTACTCACGCGAGGCTTATGAACAAGGCGATGCGTAAATGGGCTTCTGCTCAAAACGCAGGCTCGCTTGAGCGCGCGTTTAGTCCTACGATATTGCTAATCAATCAGATACGCCATAAGATTGGAGTCATCTACGGCTCTCCCGAAACATCTCCGGGTGGCAAGGGCATTGATTTTGCTTCTCATGTAATCGTGCGTTGCAAGCGTAAATCGTGGGTTGAGGACTCAATGAAGCGACCTGTTGGGCATGAGATGGAGGTTGTATTCAAGAAGAATAAGACTGCGCCTCCTAATAGGACTGCGGGCTTTACATTCTACTTTAACGGCCATGATTCTCGCGTAGCGGGATCTTCTAACGTATCTGAGCAGATTGTTAAGCAGGCCGAATTCTGGGGCTTAATTAAGCGAACGGGTGCTTGGTATCAACTCGCTAAGGACATAAAAGCTCAAGGTTCGGCGGGGGCCGCTCAAAAGCTTGATGAGACTCCACGATTACGGGACATGCTTTTGAAAAAGATATCTGAACGAGAGAACGCGTGGCTTAATGAAACCTGATGATAAGATTACCTTTGATCGTTACATTCCTGATATTCACGACACGCCTAACACTCTAGAGGACACCACTCCAGAGATGGTTGATCACCCTTCTCACTATCACAGCAGTAGCGGGATTGAGGTGATTGATGCAATAGAGGCATGGGATCTCGACTTCTCTCTAGGCAACGCTCTTAAATACATCGCGCGCGCGGGTCTTAAGAACGATCGTGACGAAGACCTTGAGAAAGCTAAATGGTATCTTATGCGCGCGGCAAAGAAAGAAGAAGATCCTGAACGTCGTAAGCATATTCTTGCTGCTATAGGTGCAATAGAGGAATCAAAGCATTCCCCTGCCATTACAGCTTCAAAATAAATTTGCTAAGAAAACGGATATGTTGTATTATATATCCCTAACGTGTTGAAACTGTTCAACATTTTAACGTCTTTACTCCTACCCTTTGCGCTCCTTGCGCTTAAGGATTCGTGTCT
>Ga0098049_1000211_pt1 | contig 23891 bp, 8 predicted proteins | sample 13BtaG_FD_92582 | JGI IMG/M metagenome (GOLD analysis project Ga0098049, IMG submission 92582) | Marine viral communities from the Subarctic Pacific Ocean - 13B_ETSP_OMZ_AT15268_CsCl metaG | ecosystem: Environmental > Aquatic > Marine > Oceanic | place: Subarctic Pacific Ocean | collected 2015-01-16
GCTGATTGGGATACTAGATACACTCAGTCAAGCGGCATAATCACTTCCTGACTTTTTGCTATATTTGCAATAAGTTTTTAATTAAAATTCAATGTCACAATCAACTAGACGGGCTCCTGGGCGCCCCAAAAAAGCTCAGACAGAGTCTGCACAGCCTACAGCCGTAGCCAAGCAGAAAGCCCCTAAGATTAAGCGTAAAGATGTGGACGACAAAGCTGTCGCCCAAGTTTACGAAATTCCAAAGGGCGGTGGCGTAGCGTACATGATCCCTCAAAGAGGGGTTACTGTTTACGATTCAGAAAAGGATACGGTAAGGGAAATGAGGTATTGCCCCAATGAGCCCTCAATATGGGTTGACGAACAGAGCCCCAACGCTAAAAGAGAAGCTATTGTTTTTAAAAACGGGAAGCTTATTGTTGCTAGAGAAAAACCAAACCTTCGGTTGTTTCTTGACAAGCACCCTGCGAATTTGTCAAATGGCGGTCAAATTTTTAAGCAAATGGACAAAGCCGCAAACTCAAAGGAAAAGTTTGAGGTTGAAATGAGTCAGTTTGAAGCAGTGTCTGTACTGAAGTCAGCCGAGGTTGATGAGCTTCTTGCGGTATCCTTGTTCTTTCAAGTTAATATTGACCGAAAAATAAGCGAGGTTAAGTACGATCTTTTGCAGATTGCCAAAAAGAACCCATCTAAGTTTATTGCAGCTTTTGACGATCCAGCGGTAAGAATGAGGGCTTTGCTTCGTCAAGCAAAGGACTATCAGGTCATCAAGATGGTAAAGGATTCTGTCCGTTGGTTTGACTCTAACAGCATGATTGTTTCTGTACCTCACGGACAAGACCCAGAGGACATTATGGTTCGTTTCTGCTTGACAGAAAAGGGTGCATCCGTGGTTGCTGAGATTGAGAAGCAACTGGACATGTAACTGCCTACATCATAGGATTTTAAAGGGCCAGCGCTATGCTGGCCTTTTTCGTATATTTGCGATAAATCTGCCCTAAATGATCAGCATAAAAACAGTGTACAACACTCTGAAGAGTCTTGCCAATAAAGAGCAAAGAGGGTTTGTTACTCCCACCTCATTTAACGCATTTGCTCAGTCGGCTCAGATGAATGTTTACAATGACATTATGAATCTGTCTATTGATGCAAAAAAGATAGCTAGAGCTGACGTTCAGGGTCCCACATCCGCCAAGGCCAAAGCAAAGATTCTAGAGGCCTACTACGCGGAAAATGCTGACATCAGTCTTTCTCAGGGAATCGGTAGCCCTCCTGGGGATATGTCGGAGCCTCTCTCGGCATCTGCAGGCGGTGGTTCGGAAGCTCAAAAGGCAACTGGTCAAAACGTTCCAGCCTCATTTGTATTCGATAGAAAAAAGCTGGAGTACTTAAACAACTCTTCTTATCTAGGCGCACCAAACGCATCTAACCCAGTTGTTTACATCACAAACTCTGAGCTTATTGTTCTCCCAACAACAACCTCCAGCCTGTACCTAAACTACCTTAGGCTGCCTGGATCTGTCACCTTCAACGGTAACTACAGCACCTCTCCACCTTCTCTTGGTTTTAGCGGAGTATATACTTCCGTTGGAAACGACGGCGTAACAGAGTTTCAGGTCGACGATCAAGACTCTTTGAATTTCGATCTTCCTGATCAGTTCCTGCCCGACGTGGTTGCGGAGATGGCCAAGATGATTGGAATACAGCTTGGAGAGATGGGCGTCTTCCAGTACGGGAACAACGAGAACGTGGTAAAGGAAACTCCAAAAACTAAGTAATGGCTTACAATACAATTTCTGCAGACGAAATCGTAAACGAATTTTTGGCTTTGTCTGAGGATGACGACTTTTTGTCGTCTACCTCTGAGCACACCATTAGACACTTTGTTCTTCGGGGTATTAGAGAGATCGGGTTTGATGTGAGCAAGGTGGTAAAGTCCATGAAAATCGCTATTGGATCAAACAACACGGTGCAGCTCCCATCAGACTATGTAGACATGGTTAAAATCGGAGTAGTTGGAAGCGACGGCATGGTATATGTGCTTGGAGAAAACAAGAACATTAACTATTCAATGAACAACTCTGGTTCGACCAGTGCTCCCGTTCAAGGCACCTCTGACTCTAAAACCGCTACGGCTGGGATAGGTTCTTCCTCTGGTGATGAGTTTGATCAGTACATATTTCACAATTACTTCTCAGCAGGCGGGTATGGTCAGCTTTACGGTCTTGGTGGGGGGCAGAGGTATGGTGATTACAGAATGAACTACGATCAGAACAGAATAGAGATAGATACAGACAACAGCATCTCAGAGGTTGTCCTTGAGTATATAGCCGACGCAGCCAAAGAAACCAACCCTTCTATTCATTCTTACGCATCAGAGGCCTTAAGGTCTTTTGCGTACTACAAAATCATTGAAAGAAGGTCTAACGTCCCTATGGGTGAGAAGCAAAGGGCTAGAAAAGAATACTACAACAACTTGAGACTTGCAAAGGCTAGGCTTTCAAACTTCAGCAAGGAAGAAGCCTTGAGAATTATTAGAAAGAACTTTAAGCAGTCTCCTAAGTTATGATTCAAAAGCTTATTCCTAGGCTCCTAAATATGGAGTCTGACGAAACGTTGGTAAAGCCCAACGAGTTCATCGACGCCGTTAATGTCAAGGTGGACGGAAGAGACGGAACTGATTTTGGGGTTATAAAACACGCGGAGGGGAATACCATCGTGGAGTTTTACGATGCAGCTCAAACAGAAACATCAGAAAAAGAAGTTGTAACTGGATTTTGTGAAGACGAGGCTTTTGACACTGTTTACATCTTTTGCGCAGGGACCACCAAGGATTCTATCTACATGGTCTCCAACACTGACCAGGGCTACAAAATGGTTCTTCTTGCTAGATCTTCTTCGTTTGATTTAGACGGAGATAAGTTCACGGCGGCCAACATTATAAGGGTGTTTGATAAGCAAATAGACTCTAGTGCGGAAGACACGGGCGGAGGGGTGTTTAACGACGGAGGGGTTATTACTGACTTTGACCCAAACACCGTAATCGAGCAGGACGAGGGCATTGGAGAGGAGGGTTTTGCTGAACTAGCTATAACGATTACCAATGTAAACGAAGAAGCAGAGGTAGACTTTGGTGTTGTTTCACCTCAGCTTTCTGGTCATACTTTTCTTGTTCGAAACACAGGAACAAATCCTGGATCTGTTAGCTTTTCTTACGAGGTGTCAAGTGTCTCATCATTGACCGCAACAGTGGGATTTGATTCGGGTGGATCTGATGATACATCCCCAACAAATATTTCTCAGTCATACACGATAGGTCCAGGAGACACAAGGGTTGTTCGGCTATTTAGTGAAATACTTGGAACTCCAGTCGATGGAGACTCTTTCTCATCATCTATTTCCGTAACTTCTGATGCTCCTGGATTTAATCCATTTTTTGCAGACTGGAATACGGTTTTAAATGAAATACCTGGAGTTCTTGGAACTTTGTCGTACAGCCCTGCTGGACTAGATGGGAATTCGTTTACTACGGTTCCTGAAAATACCGCCACTACTTCGTCCAAGTTTTTTCAAATAAGCAATTTTAGTTCTACAGAACCAGACACTATTACTGCAAACCTGGAGGGCAAGGTGTACATAGATAGCTATGACATAACGGGGCAGCTAGATGATCTTACCTATCTCAAAACCAGCTGGGTCGAAACCGCTTTAGATGATAACGGGAACCCCAATGACGGCTCCTTGTTGATTTTTACAGCGGATGACAGTTCCTCGGCTTTGAATTTTTCATTACCGCCAGGGTCAAGGGTTCAGTTTGAATTGGTTTTTCAAACCTCTGACACCACTACAAGTCTGAACGGAAACGTAAGGCTCAAGGTCGAGTACTCAGCCGATAGCGTTTTTGGATTGATACCGTCCCCAGCCACTTACACTGGCCCAGATATGGGCGTTGAGGTGAAAAAAGAAGAGGAAGACGCAGGGCCAACCGTGCCTTTGGTTTCATCCTTTAACACTTTGGGCTTTGATAGTACTTACTTTATTGATCCATACGTAAACGGAAATCCTTACTTCCCCCCATCACTGTTTCAGGGTATTCAATACACTGTTTCTGAAACAGCAGGCGTGTCTGCCACTATAGAGGTGGAGACGTCAGTTACTACCGACCCCAATGGCATAGGAAGCCTTGTTAGGGAGCTTATATTCTGCAACGCGGTTGGTTTTGATCAACAAGAGGGAGGGGTCACACAGGCTTTAGGTTCTTATCAGACTATTCAACCATCGTTTCAATTCATTCTTGATGATAGTGCAAACCCTAGTTCTGCCAACTCTGTAGATATTAAATTTGAAATAAGGCACAATTCCTTCACCGAAAGCATCATATCTGAAATTCAGGGCATTCTTAACGGGACCATTGGCTTTGCTGGGTTTGAAATCCAGGCCACGGTTCTTGAGACAAATAATCAGCTTTGGAAAACAAATATTTCTGTAGCGCTGGCGGCCATAGAAAACGTTCAAAGCATAGAGATAAAGGTTTGGGATGGACCTGCAACGAGCCTTTTGAGTGAAACATCTCCAAACGACTCCTTAAGCAGTGGCGAAAACATTGTTTATGAGGCTGTTGTGTCAAACATTAGCTCCAACGAGGATACCTGGCCAGACTCTGCGGAAAGAGCTCAGGCAGTAATACAGGTTAAAAACAACGGAAGTGTTCCATTTTCTGCTGGGGATATAGACGTAAAAATGTTTCACACGAGGTGCAACTTTTCTGCAGGAGGTGGCTATGTAGGTTCAGAAGACAACTACACTAGCAATTCTAACGTAAATCAAGAGTATTTAAACAGCAATGAGTTTTGGTGCGGATATGGAGGCGTAGGCAGGAGTGAAACTCTAGAGCAGTGGCCAGATAATGGAGGCTTACCGCCTTTCCATCCATCCCTCTTTAGTTCATACATTGTTGCTTTTCCAGGACGCGGTATTTCAGACGCCGCCCCACAGGGTGGGTGGCAGCCTATGTACCCAAGTGTTAGTCAATTGCCTGTATTAGGAACAGCACACGAAGGGTGGGGCGGAGCAAATGCGCTTTTCAATGGAGATCCTACTCAGCCCTTTTGGGATGCGAATAATTATTTTTTGGGGGTTGATGCCTTCGACAACGGGACTTTTGTGCAACCTGAGCCCGTTCTTGCGAACAGCTTTTTGGGCGAGCTCGATGACGAAGATGACTTTAAATTTAAATTTGCAGTTCCTTTAAATCAGTGGAGTGGATACACTGGCAGTATTTCTGTGAGTCAGAGAAGCCCTGTTGTATTTGTTGAAGAAGGCAACTTTAACACCGTTGCTGGAAACGCTATAAGCGAATTTGTTGGAACTTTATCCCCAACCGTTCAAGTCAGCCCAGGCAACTCTATATACTTCGTATTCAACTGTAACGTACCTGGAATTTCTGACGCTATTTTTAGATCCATGGTGTATATAACCCCTCCTGCGGGATCCGTGCAGGCTGACAATAGGTATAGTGTGCTCTTAAGAGGAGACAGCAGTGTTACTCAATCACCAGGTTCCTCCCCCCCACCTACTGATTCATCAGAAAGAGGTTATTCTGAAGTTGAGGGCGGTGATGAAAATCAAACAGGTGGTGTTGTTCCAGAAAGAGTGATACAAAACAAACCGATTAAGGTGTCGCCTTTTTCGTCGCCGAAAGCATTGAAGAGAGCTAACATAAAATTAGAAGACAAAGATGGCATCAGATACTGAAAAGTCGGCTTTTTCAAGCAATCAACCCAATAGGCCCGTCATCGCTTTTACAAACGGTGTAGGAGAGCCTAAGAAGATTGACGTAGAAAGGTCGTTAAGTGAAATTGCAAGTGGAGGTGATTTAGACTCTACCTTTTCTGGTAGGGATAAAAACGACTTTGTTTTTGCCTGCCCTAGGGTTCCCTTGGCGCCTATAACTTTTAATTTTAACTACGATCCCGACGTTTTTTCCAGCAACTTTATAAATAGACAGCCCCTTCAGTTTGCTTATCAGAATGTATACAAAGACGGATCCGTAAGCGCTTTGTCTCCGTACTCTGATGTTGCTATACCGCCTACAATTCTTTCTCTTGGTACGGCTTCCTTGGGCGATAAAAACGTAGAAAACGTTTGCACGCTTTCTATTCCTGGTCAAGGCTCTGAGGTTTCTTTTGTAAATCTAATCTTCAGAGAGGGCAACAATGGATCTCCGTTTATTTTTGACAAAATTAAAAACGAGAATTATTCTGACAACTCCAATTACACTCATATTGGGGGTCAAATAATGGGGGTGTATTTGTTTAAAAACGACAAGACTGGGGTCATACTTAGCGACACGGAGAGATTTAAAACTTTTGACAACCTTCCTAGGGAAGCCAAGGCTCAAGAGGTAGCTGACGACAGGCTTATGTACGGCAACTACAAAGAGGGCTATCCTAACATAGATGTTGATGCAAGCTTAAGCGTTGAGCTTAGAGACGCCCCCGCTCCAGGATACAGCTTTGAAGTAAAGGCGGTCCCATACTTGTTTAGAGAAAAAGTTAACGCTAATACAGATTACGGGAACAATGTAGCCCTCAGGTCAAACGCAGGGTTTGTTGTTGACTTTTCGTCTTGCCCAGAGGTCATACTTCCTGGAGAGTACACGCTTAACGTCCTTGTAAATCCAACCAAGAACTTTCACACCTATATAGGGGCGGGAGATGTAAACTGGCATCCAGAAAACAAGGACGTAACTGGCTGGAACGGGAATCTAAATATTAACGGATACGCTGTAGGTGGAAATCATACAGGCTCCACTTATAACAGTGGATACAGAAAGCAAACTGCAGGTATAGGTCAAATTGACGTGAGCAACAGTGGCCACACCTTTACCTCTGCTACTGGATACAACGATACAACTTACACCCCTCCTTCCACCCCTGTTACCTGGAATTCTGAAAACGGATCGGGAAGCAACCCCGTGGGGGTCGTGTCTACATCACCTCTCATTATAAAGGGGGCTCCCATTGCTTTTAAGATTTCCATAAGCGTTGATCTTGAAACTACTAGGACCAAGCTAGAAGATTCTTTTGCTCACGTAATGTATGGTCTTCCGTTTGATCAAACACCTATTGTTCTAGACGGCAATGGTTCTGTTACATTTCCCGCAAGCGCACTTGAAGCATCTAACAAAGAGGTTTCTATTGATCTAAACCTTACCGATGAAAGCTTTTTTCAGCACGACTCTGGGGCTAACTCCGACTTAATATGTGCTGCTAATGGAGCCCCCTATGGTGCCGCAGGTTTCTTTATTGTGAACAAGGCCACCATGAGGTTTTTCCTTGAAACAGGGAATAACTGCTTCGGGGTAACCGCAGGCAGGGTTAACTTTGTCAACCAGAGTACTCTTTCCGAAGGATGGGGCATGAAACTTTGCTTGGCTCATATTGTAGATATAGATGTAAAATCTTGTATACCAACACCGCACCTTGATTTTGGGTCTTACGTTAATCCTTCTCTTAACGCTAATGGTGGTCAGCTTGTAGGAGCTGAGAGCTTGCCAGGAGCATTTTCTGAGTTCGTTGGAGCCCAAAATGCAGGTAAAGCAAGAAGAACTCTTTCGGCTGGAACATCGACATACGACTATTTCGTAGACAGTAACAACAGTAAGCTTCTTTGCTGGCCAGACCAAAGAGTTCAGTTTTGCCCAGACATTGCTGATATCACTCAAGAGCTTTACGGACCCGCACAGCAAATAGACACGACTAGTGTTGGAGGTGGCCTTCAAGCCGTTCTTAGCGGTGACATGGAGGATTATGCTATTAAATCAGAAGTCCCTACGACGACGACTGACGCATGGAATAATTCTTTTTTGCCAGCTCCTATAAGAGGGTGGTATGTTTTTGACACCCTTAAAGATAGATACACCAATCAGGATTGGTATGAAAAATTTGGCTTTGGATTGGCTACTGACGCATTAAACGGCAGCGAAACTTCAGCCTCAGAAGCCGATCTTTTGATAACAGGCAACCCAAGCACCCTTCTGGGCATTGGGGGTAACTCAAGAAGCTCTATGTGGGTAGGACAGCTTAAGGGCCACTCCTTTCAAGACGGAAGCCAAAACTACTCTTTGCTAGGTTTGAACAGGGGCTATGAGTCGACCACAGCCACTAGTATTACAGGCCTCTTGGGGGAAGAAATAAACAAGATTTCTGTCGTGGACGGCGCCATTGGTCCTGGGGGGCTAGACGGATATGGGTGCAAGATGTTTGGAGAACACGAAATAAAGTTTGATTACATCGGGTCAAGCCTCAATGGATATCAAGGAATAAAAAACAGGGATGTTAAATCTAAAAACTCTAAGGGGTCTATAACCAACTTTAGTCTTTTGGGGTATGTTGACAACATGCCTTTTCTCCTCAACAACGAGGTTTTTTTTAACAGCTATAGGCAGAGCAACAGCTTTTCCGCACCCCCTGTTTCTGATAACAAATTTGCTGAAATAAATACATCGTCGAACGCCGTTGGAAACATCCCCTTGTTCTTAAGCGTGGCCTCGCAAGGATATCAAGACATACCCAGCTACGCCACTGCTTACTCTTACGGGGATTCTTATGACATAACAAGTCTTTTTGTGCCCTCAACACTAGGAAGTGCTACAGAAGACTCTGAGTCAATTATTGGGCTTTTAAATGTGGGGTCTCAAGACGGCCAAGTGACCTCTCAGCTATATCCACCAGAAGTGACAAGCGTGTCAAGCTCTGTTTTGAAGCCAAATAGAATCGTCAAGTTCTCTCCTCCTCTTTCCTCTGGGGGTGGAATGAACACGCCTATTTTTAACATATCGTCGAACATAGGGGTTCTTGGCGGCACGTCCTTTAAGAGCTCTTGTTCTCACGAATTTGGAATTGTTTACTTTGACGAAAGGGGTAGGCACGGGTCTGTGCAGTCCTTAGGGTCTGTGTATGTCCCAGGGTACTCTAGTCAAGAAAGAGCTTCTTCTGACCTGGGCAAAGCCCTTGTTCGGTTGCAGTTAAACTCACAGCCACCGTCTTGGGCAACCGCTTACAAAATTGTCTACGCGGGCAACAACACCATATCTGAGTTTATACAGTACTCTACGTCCAAGGCCTTTTTAGAAAAAGGGGAAGGCGCTAGTGCGGATCAATCTAGAATCTACATACCGCTACACTATTTGCAGTCTTCTGACATATCATACGCTGAGGCTTACGGAGCTGTGAGTCAAGACGATGGAACTAAGTTTTTGTACAGACACGCACCTGGAGATGTCTTGACCATAATGCAGCATTCCGATTCAAGCGGGAATGTAATTATAACGCCCAAGCCCTACAGGTTCAGAGTCTTAGAGGTCAAGACTTTAGACCCAGATATGACTAATCACCCCCTGTTCCCTGACAACGTCGAGCCGTCTACTGACATTAGAAGACAAGGTGAGTTTTTGGTTATTGAAAACAACCCCTCTGCAGAAGGATTTACCGTAGCTGACATACAGGCAGAAACATCCAAATGGAAGGACAGGGTTATATTTGAGATTTCAAGGCCCGCTAAAGAGCTTTCTGAGGAGTCTAGGCCTTACTACGAGACTGCATACGGAGGTCAGGTGACGGTAGGTGGGAATCACCAATATTCGGAAATCTTGATGTCCAAGGGAGACGTATACTTTAGACAGGTTCCTGTGAACTCAAACACTCTTTTGGGTTCAACATTTACTCCGCTTTTGACTGGTCCCGTTGATGAGCCAACGAGAAGTTCATCCAACTTTGTTTCTTACTTTTTGGAAACGGAAGGCTCTACAGACCTTTATAAGTCTGACTCAAAAGCAATAGGAAGGGTTCACTTTTTAGACCCTAACGCATCTGAGTTTAACAGAATATCTTCTGTGTCATTTTCAGAAAAAACCTTTAGTGGGTCTGCAGACGTAAACTACTTTTCGTTTCCTCAAACTGGAAACTTTAAGGATCTCCCTCAGGATAACGGGGAGCTGCAAAAACTTTACTCCGATAACGTCATGCTGACTGCTTATCAGTCCTCTAAAATATCTGTTTTGCCGATCTCCAGAGACGTCCTTGAAACTGGGGGGTCAGACATGATTGTCAAGAGCAGTAAAATTCTAGGAACGCCTACGGAGTTAAAAACCAGTTACTCTATACATGGGCACCCAGAGTCTGTTGTGGTTGTTGACGGAGATCATTACTTCTTTGACAAAAGGGCTAAAAAGATTGTTATGCTCAAAGGAGGCAGAACCCCTATTGTTATATCTGACATGAGGGTAGACTCTTACGTAAGGACAATTACAGATAATTGGCTTGAAGATGAGTGGAGGGCGTTTATAGGTCATGATCCAGACTCAGACGAGCTTTTGTTTTGTTTGGTAACAAACAATGATTTGAATAGCAAGCCCGAAGATAACCCTGTAGGCACGTTGGCTTTTGATTTAAAATCCAAAAAGTATTGGAAGACAAGATACTCTTATGTGTCTCAGTTCTTTTCCAAGGTAGGTGGTAGGCTTATGAGCGGATGGAACAAAAAAAGCTCGGATCAGTGGTATCCATTTATTCACGCTGGAGATAGTTCTTTAAACACCTTCTTTGGAGGGTCTCCAGCACTTACTTCCTTTAAGGCTGTAATGAACAAGTCGCCAGAGTCGGCTAAAGAGTTTGTAATGGTAAACACCTCTTCAGACAAGGTGGTTGACGCTAAAATTTCTACAGATCAAACCAATCAACCTGCATCCTTTAAAATTTGGAAAGACTACGATGGAGTGAAATATGCAGAGGTGCCCAAAAAGCCAGTTCCTGTTTCTGACATTCACAAAAATCAAAAGCTTACGTGGACTCCAACTTACCCGTCTTCTCAGGGAAGCAAGCCTAGCAACATCGTGAGATTTGAAAGGGATGGATTTGATTCTGTTGTTGTAGTTAAAATGTTTATTCCTCTGTCTAATCCAATTTGGAGGGCCCCTATCCCTTCTGGGAAAAAAACAGTTCTTGTTGAGAGAACAAATATCAGTTCTGAATACTACGCCTGTGGCAATCATCCTGAGAGCGATGTGTACTTCGATAGAGGCGCCTACATAGGCTCATCATACAAGGTTGACAGCGAGTTTGGAGCTATTGAGTTTAGAATGAGCTGGAATAGATTTTTGACTCAAAACGCCGCTGGCTGGGGCGATGTGGTCAGTTCAAACACAACAGCTTCAAGAATTAGCTCGTTAATTGATTTAATCATTTCTAACGGAAAGTTTGATGCTGAAGGAGCTGTTTCCGCAGCCACGGAAATAGATATTGATGCTGATTCTTTTAATGATCAGCAAAAAGGAGATCTTGCAAGGCTGTTTCTTGTCCCAATTATGTCTTGCACAAACATCACAGACGCTTCCGCTAGACTTCTTTCCACTGGAGACTTTCCTGTAATAAACTTTAACGCTGACTTTGACGGCGACGGCAACGTCAATGTCTCTGATTTGCTTTCTTTGCTGTCGGAGTTTGGGCTGACGCAGGAGGATCTGGAGACAGACCTCAACAATGACGGCACAGTTACCACCGCAGACTTGCTTGAGTTTTTGACTCAATTTGGAACTGAAGTCACTTACGGGTGTACTGACCCAGCCGCTCAGAACTACAATCCTGATGCGGATTTTGACGACGGCAGCTGCACATACAACGGCGGAGGCGACAACACGGGTGGGTCTACGCCAGAGGATGTTAACGTGTGGTGGTTGGCCAACCAGTCTCAAAACAAAAGGGTGTACGTGGGGTATTCCAATGTTATTGATGGTGTGCACATGAAGGGAAAGCACGCTACCATTGAAATATCATCTAGCCCGACTGGACCAGACCTTAATTTAGACTCTATAATGGTAGACTTCAACCCCCTCAATAAAAACGCGGGTAAGGGAGCACTCAAACAGCAGTCAAGAAAGAAAAAATAACTAAATTCGCAAAAAAGATAATTATGCCAGCATTTATAATAGGCGGTGCGATTGCTCTGGGCAGTGCGCTTTGGTCAAACAAAAAGAGAAAAGACGCTGCTGAAGACGCGCAAGCCGCAATGAATCAGCAGCTTCTTGCTAGAAACAGACAGAAACAAGAAGCTTTGGCAGCCCTTGACTCTCTTATGTCTGGAGAGGTTCCTATTCCTATTAAAAAAGTAGAGGTTGAAAAGGGTAAAATAGGAGAAGGCCTTTTGGATGCGCTGGACACCGCCAAAAGCGATGAGTCTATCAACCAGCAAATCAATCAGTCAGAAAAAGCTCTTTCTGCTCAGCTAAACGTTTCAGACCCAAGGGTTAAGGCGGCAATAGGGCAAAAGGCTGTAGACAAGTTTAACGATCAGCAGGCTGAAATACAGGCTCAGGGGAAAGAAGATATTACTCAAGCTCAAACACAGCTAGGTTCGGCTCAAACTGCAAACGAACAAGACTTTTCTCGCAGAAAGCAACAGGCCGAACAGGACTATGCGAATCAAGCAAATCAGTTTGTTTCTAATGAGTTTAATAGGCTGCAGGACTTGATTGGAGATCAAACGGAGGCTGGGTATGACTTGCGTTACGGTGCAGACACCATTATCGGTCAAACACAAGCTCAAAACGCAGCTGATTTTTCTTCAGCAGTAATGAACGTAGGTTCTTCTGCTGCTAGTTATGGCGCAGCAGGTGGGTTTGGTGAGTCTGGAATGAAGCTTGGTGGCGAAGAGCACGCAAGGTTTCTTGAGTTTTTAAACAGAACTAGCGGAGAAGGAAATGCCTCTATTGAGGCCCTCATGTCATCTATGCCTAACGCAGATCAGATTAAAGCAAGAAATGCAAGAAGGGCTGCAAAAAACAGCGAAAACGACGGAGATTCAGTTACCGCTCCAGAGCAACCTACGGCTCAAAGCGGCATGAGATTTTCTAAGGAAATGGGCGGACGTGCTGACATGACTACGGGTGAATTTAATCACGGCCCAAAGGATAGCCCAGAAAGCGGAAACGATCAGGTGTTGCTTGATCAAGAGGACCTGAAAAAAGTTATGGATCAGGGGGGAGTTAATAGCTTTGATGAACTAATGGGCGCTGTACCGCCTCAAGCGGTAACCACTGGGGGTGAGCTCATATTTAATGATGATGACTCAGGGGAGATTGAAAAAAGAACAATGGCTACGGACCCCAACGAGGGAATGGATTACGCCAGAAAGGGCGCTAAAAACAGAAAGAAGAAAAAAAGCAAGGCAGAAATAAGAAAGGCAGAGGCAGCTTTAGCCGCATATATGCGTAACTTGCTAGGACAAGAACAATTTCAGGGATAATGACCGACTATCTAGATCAGTTTAGCGAGTTTTCAAAAGGCATAACTCAGTCTACAGCAAGAAGCACAGAAGCTTTTGCCAGCGGCATCGTGGCTGCGGCTAAAATTAAAGCTGCTAGGGAGCAAGCACAGTTTGAAAGCTCCGTGAAGATGAGGAAGCAAGCCAGTAGGGATCTTTATGGAGATTCTTTTTCAAACATGTACGACTGGATGCAAGCCGACCTTTCTGCAGAAAGAGATTATATAGCAGCCAACCTAGTCTCTACTGACACACCTCAGTATCAATATAGAATTGCAGACTTGAATGCGGGGGCTGCAATGTATGAAGCAGCAACATCTCAGTATGAGGGCGACCCAGGCGACCCTTCAACTAGCGCCACAAGACACGGAATGCTTAATGCTCTCAATGAAATGCAACAGGGCATAAATCCTTACGAAAGTCAAGATAGGGCTGCAGTTGACTCTTATGAAGCCTTGGTGTCTGACGTAAGGGGGAAGTACTCATTGCTTCAAAAGGGTAAGTCTGCAAGCGAGCAATACCTTGGTGGGTACTGGAACGAAGAAGAAAACAGTTGGAAGCTTAGGTTTGGCACTCCAGGCAACCCAGAATCAGTAAACGAGTACACCAGAAAGGATCTTGTTGCAAACCTAGAGGGAGGTAATGCTTACGCGCCTTCTAACGGATTTAAGGACATCAATATTCCAACGATTAGGGAGATGGCTTCAGATCCTAAGGTTAAGCAGTTTGTAGGTGATGACTCTGACGGGTACCCTACTTATTTCAGAACAATGCTTTCTGGAGACGGATTGGCTCATAAAAGATTTAAAAAAGGCGTTTTTGATGAGATGGCACCTGAGTTTTTTGAAGAAGATGAAATGGGAATACTTAGAAACACTTTCGTTTCTGGGGCAATGGACATTCAGTACGACAGAGGTGAAAACAAATTGGTTTTTAATAACGTAGACCCTAGGGTTGAAAAAATGATCCAGTCTGGTATGGACAGATTCAATCAATCTGGAGTTGTGGTAAACGAACCAGCCTCAGAGGAGCCAGACATGGACTACAATGACATCAGGTTCGAGCAGTTTGATAAGCAGGGCGCACTCAGTGCATACGACAGAATGCCTAGAGGAAGGGTTGAGGGAGCGCTGACATCTATGATGCCAGGCATGTTCCCTGCTTACGACCCAGATGTGGTGGACGGTATAAGCACGATGACCGTCATACCTTCTACCGAAATAGGAGCGGGGTCTGACACATTCGGAAAGGCTGTTGCACTAGGTAGAGATGGAAGGATGATTGTTAAGGTTGTAAAAGAGACTCCAGTTCAACTTACTGATGCTCAAATACTTGCGGGCATAAGCGCAGAGTCTTTGCCAGCGATTGAAGCCGTAGACTATATGATTCTACCTCAGGAGCTAGAGGCCAACTTCTACAAAGAAATCGGCAAACAGATTTCTCCTAATTCTACAGATCATGAGGAGGTAGGAATGCAGTACTTGTACGAAACGTATATCAACGTAGATCAGAACGAAGCTCCGATTAGCCCAAGAGCAGTTAACACTCAGTCATCCCCTACTTCTGGATTGGTCCCTGGAGAGCCTAGGGACGTAGAGCCCGACTACAGCTCTATTTATCCTGGAGACTCTGCCCCCACAAGCGAAATGAGGCTTATTCAGCAGATGACAACAGTCTTTGGGGGCGACGAGGCGTCTTCGTGGCTTGAGTGGATGAGGGAAAGCCCAGAAAGGTTTAACATGGTTATGGGTGAAATCGAAAAAGGTCGTCGCCCATACTTTACCACAGAGGGGGAATTGATTTTTGAAACGATCGGCTAACTTATATTTGCATTATGCCATTACGTTCAGGATTTAACGCGCCTCAGTCAGAGGTTCAAGCTATAATTGACGACTACAGAAGTCAAGATATTTCAGATGAAAAACTAGAGGCGAGACTGTCTCAAGAGTTTTCAGAGGACTTGTGGAAACCTATTCTGCACCCAGAAGGGGAGCCCGAGGACGACATCTTGAGCGGCCTAACTGAAAAGATCGGCCCCAGACCCGAAGAGCCAAAGTTTCCTTCGGACATTTACAAGGAGTACAAGCATGACTTTACTCACCCTCTTGTAAAGCCTATCATCCCCAAGGGGCCAGCTGGATACCAGTATGAGCAGCTTGCAGATCAGTACAACAACAGCCTCAAGGAAAGGAACAACAGGTCTGAAAAGCAATCAGCTGTTTTTGGGCTTTACAACGACCAGGTGGAGGAGTTTAACTACAACTCTCAGGCATGGAACGATGCTGCAAATGATATAATAGAGGATGAAAACAGAGAGCTTTATGAGTCGTCAATAAAGATTGACAAGGCCATTTCCCCTATTCTTGAGCTTCCTGAAAGAGCAAATCCATACACATGGACTTCTGCCCTCGGTGAAGAAAGAAGCATGGGTAGGTTTTCTGCTCTTGACTTTGGGGTACACATTTTTGCGAAAAAGACTCAAGACGAGATTCACGCTGAAATGCTTGATGATGAGGGATATGTGTCCGCAATGGCCATGCCTATGAAGACTGGCCTTGGTCAAAACGAAAGCTTCAACTTCGGAAGCAACACCATTCCTCGAATGGTAGGCGGATCACCGCAAGAGGTTATGGATCAGGTTAAGATGATATACGGAGAAAAGGAAGACCCTTCTGGATATCTTAACGATGACGTATTCAAGCGAGCCTTGAAGGAAAAAGTTGAAAGACAAGAAGCGTATGGGCAGTCCTACATGAAGGAGTGGTTTACTAGGTATGCTCAAGAGAATGTATTTAATACTGGCCAGATGTCCTCAGAGGCCATGGCTCAAGCCGAGGCTGATATTTTTGAAGACACTGGCTTGTATATCAACCTTGATGGCAACAATGTCATAGGTGAAAAAAAGGCAGGAGACTTTTGGAAGTCGGTTGATGCTGGATGGATGAAGACAATGTCCATGGGTAACGGCGTTATGTTTCAGGCTAATGCCATGATGAAAGCCTTTGATTACATGATCAACGGTGAAAACAAGGATTACGACAGCTATGACACGAGGATGGATGAGATTAGATCTAGAAGAAAAGAACTAGATTTTGCTGCTAAGGACATACGAGATGGAATGACTAGATACTACATGACTAGAATGGAAGCTCTTCTTGCGGGAGACGACGTGTCTATTGATGTAGATGAAATTCAGAATCAGTCTCTTATAACCGTTCTGAAGGGGCTTGCTGGTTTTGATGACTCCTTTTCTAAGATGGAAAGAATGGAGACCCTTGAAAGTGCACCCACCTCCGTCTCTGGTCAAGCGGTAGGCACGGCATTTGCTCTTGCCACAAGAGGCAAGGGCGCCAAAGCACAAAAAGGCGTTTCGTCTTTATTTAACTTCTTGGGCAGAAGCTCGATAGGGGCGTCTATGCCAATGGGCATGATGGTCGGGGGTGACAAGTTTGCTGAGATATATGACGACCCTTTCTTCTCAACCTTTACCGACTCTGACGGAAATGAGGTCTCTTCTGCTGACGCCAGCCTGCAGTTAACTCAGGCGCAAATGTTCGGAGAGTCTACGGCTACATACGAAAGCATTGGTCTGACTAGAGACAGAAATGATGCGAAAATCTTGGGATATACGGCCTGGGAGGGCGGAGGAGAGGTTGTTGGGGAGGTGGCAGGAGGTTTTTTATTTAAGGGAATAGGCAAGTACGTCAAAGGCAACCCTCTTTCTAGTTCTATGAAAACCAGAATGAAGCAATACCTTGGCGGGCTTCTTGCTGCTGCTGGCGTTAGCGTGCCAGAGGAATACTCTGAGGAGGTTCTGACCGAGGCGCTTCAGTACGGTGCGGAGATGTACTACGAAGGAGGGGAGTTTAACAACAGGGATTTTGTTGATCGTGTACACAAGGCAGGGCTTAGCGGAGCGACTCTTGGGCCGCTCCTAGGTTCCGTAACAGGTGTCGCTGGAGTGGCGAAACAAGAGTATCAGGTTCAACAAATGACACCCGAGGAGCTGAACTTGTATCAGCTAAGATTTGCATACAACGGCGTGTACGACAGAATGGACAAGACTGCAAAGAAAATTGCAGGCCTTGAGGTGGTTAAACGCAGTTCTGGAGACGAGGCTTTTACTCAGGAGCTAGACAACGAGATTGCAGTTTTAAGAAAACAGCTTAACAAAAACAATAGACAGCGAGTGGATAAGGCTCAAGCCCTTATCGAGCAAGACGCAGATTTGGCCAGAAGGCTAATGACATCGACAAACAATATCTCCAGACTGGAGTCTATGATTCGTCAGTCTGACAACGAGGATCAGACGAAGATACTTGAGGGCATGATGGAGGAGGCAGTTCAGGAGCGTCAAAGACTTAATGATGAAACCGCCAAGGCGCTTACGGAGCAGAAAAAAATTGTAGTCAAAAATAGGGATGGAGTCGACGAGCAAACCGACTTTACCGAAGCCCCTATGACAGAGGAAGAAAAGCAAGACGCAGAAGGTTTGGCATCAAGAAGGCCGACACAAGAGGACGGTCTTGCTCAGGACGAGCTAGACGATGAGCTAGATCTTGAGTATGACTCAAAGCTTGTGAGCGATCAAATCGTCATGATTGCAGGGGAGATGGGAGTTACGTTTGAACAGGGGGAGATCGACGAAAAGAAAATGCAAGAAGGCGTAATGAGCTTTCTTCGATCTGTAGCTCCAGACATTGCGGACAAGAACGTCACTATCATCACATACGGTAGCGCAGAATCTTACGAGTCTGATCCCGCAATAGTCAAGTACATGGGGGTACACGGAGAGTCTCCTGCAGCATACGCTGATGTAGATCCTGAAACTGGTAAGATTACAAGAATACTAGTTGACCCAAGATCGACGGTGGGCGATGCTCAGCACGAGGTTGGTCACGTGGTTCTAAGAAGCGTTTACGACAACCCGACTCAAAGAATGGAGTTGGTGGAGAAAATCCTAGAACTATCCAATAGGAAAGGCAACGAAGTGTTTAGGGCTTGGGTAAACTCCACTATAACCGTAGAAGGATCCAGCAGAGAGGCTCTGGGTGTAAACGAACGAGCTCAGGAAGAACTGCTTCAAAACTTTTTCCAGGGTTACGTTTCTGGAGAGTGGAAGGTGTTTAATGACAAGAACAAGCAGATTGAGGTAAACAGAAGCGTTATAGACAGGGTTTCAGAGGGCGTGTGGGACTTTCTTGCCGTTCAGAGCCCATCTGTTAGGTCGTTAAATATAAAGGACACTGACGGGCTTGTGGCTGTCTCCAAGAAGTTTCAGCGCTTTGTTGCTAATCAACCAAACTTTGTCCCTAAAACAGAAAAGGTAGTCAGCCCTCTCGATCAGGACAGAACGACAAGGCCAGAAGCCCCAAGAGAAAAGCTTGACCCAGCATCACTATTCAAAGAAAATCCCCAACCAACTGAGGATCAAAAAGATACAGTTGAAAAAATTGTAAATACATCGGCTAAGGAGCCAGTTGCTACACAGGAGTCAGTGCCTGTTTCGGAACCCAGAAAAGAAACTGAGTCTTCTCAAGACTATCAGGATAGATTGTCAAGGGAAGCAGACGAACTTTTGAAGGGCGTAGAGGGTGTGTCGACTCCTGACTCAGACGCCTTGTCTCAGGAGACCGAGGGGCTTGCATCTCAAAGAAGGTCAAATGATTTTGTAGCAGGCAAGAAAATATACGGATACTACAATCAAGGATGGGACGGAAAGGTTATGAGCTTTACGGCTAAGGACTACGCCCACTATAGAAACTGGGTGGCAAAGATTACGGGCAACGGATCTAGACCCTTTGACTTTATAAAGTACGAAAAAGAAGACGGATCATTTGGTGTGTTGAGGGCTCCAAAGCCTATTTACAACAGAGACGGCACCAAAAGGGTTATGAAGAATCAGGACGTAAGGCCGTTCAAGATCCGATATCAGGAGTCTCGCAATGCTATTGTTCAATCTGGTGCTGACTACAGGGTGTCTAAGCAGATGAGATACAACAAGCTCACAGAGTTTGCAAAGGCAAATGGATTTAATCTAACAGAGTATATAGACTTTAACTACGGAGAATTTACTCTTGCTGACATAGAGCACGCTGAGGTTCAAATGCTGGCAAGGGCATCAGAAGAGCCTGGAGCTACGTATAACATTGGAGTCATAGACCCAGGAAGAACAGAAAGAAGAGGAAGGGTTAGCTCTAGGGATGTGCTCCCTTCGGATCAATCGACCTATGAAAGAGGAAGAAAGTTTGGATACACTTCAAAAAGAAGGGTGGTCGAAGGTGTTGGAAAGTTTAGCCCAGCATTTAACATGCAAAAGGCTATTGACGAAGGTGTTGTTTCTTCTGTGAAAAACATAAGTGAGCTAAGAGATCTTCTTGGTGACGAAAGCGTTTTTGCGATGGTGGCAAAATATGCCCCTACGTCTAGCGGAACGGCCACGTTTGAAATGCCTGGGGGTAATGTCCGTGTTGCTATAAAAAGTGGAATCTACACACCTGTAAGGGACTACTTTGAGTTTATGAAGAAGAACGGAAGAGCTCCTTCCCCTTCTGAGATAAACGCTATATCCAACACCAATCCTGGAAAGCAGTCTGAAATATTTGATAATATAAAGTACAGGGCAATGGGGTTTGCAGAAAACTCTGCAACAACAGTTGTTTACATTAAAAACCTTGGGTCTGAAAACCCTGCAGGTGACCCAGGAATCTTTGAGGCTGGATTTAAGGTTATTGACAGGGCTATTGAGGGTTCCTCGGATCCACAAAAAGCTCTGGGCGTTGTGGTTGATGCTATAAATAAAATTATGGCTAAAACCTATAACGCTAAAATCACCATAGGTAAAGATCAGAAAATAAGCGTTGCAAAAGAAAACGGAAGGTCTCTGTTTCAAAAGCTTTCTGATAAGGAGATGAAGGGGAGTGGTTTGATTTCTGAAGACAACTCCCTAAGGATTGACCCAGACAACATGGAGCTAGGTTACAAAAACTTTAAAAAGTTTTTTGTGGCCAAAGAGTCGAACAAAATTGGATTCGAAATAAGGAAGCCACTTCTGCTTAAGTTGCTTAATAATAACTACTTGGGCAGCAAGAGCAACTCTGGGCTTCTTAGCCTTCCATCAAAAAAGCAGTTTCTTGACTTGGTAAGCTCTGAAGAGCACACAGGTACTGATTCTGCATCTGGCGATATCGTAGGAGCTATATTGATAGACAACGCATCTTCGAGCATGCTTACGGAGGATGCTTCAACAGGAAAGCCATATTTGTATGGGGTGACTGGATTCAAAAAGCTTGTCATGTTTGATGATTTTGCAACAGAGGCAGAGGTCGAGTCAATGATGCTTAAGCGTAATCCAGAGATGAAGACTGGGGGTATAGGCGCTCAGGCCTCTGGACTAGCTGGGCTGACATCTAAAAGAAGGGCGGGAAGAATATATTACCATGGCGCAGGTCAATGGGAAAAGTCGGACTCCAATATGTTTGGTTCGGCCCTGTCCTCCATAGCTCTAAAGCTTCAAGACAAGTACTTTGATGTCATTATGCTTCAAGACGACATAGAAAACTACAAGGGCCAAAGGGTGAAGGCGGGTGAGGACTTTGACATGGCGCTTGATTTGATGTACGGAAAAACAAGGGACAGCCTGGAAAGACTGGAGGAGTCTCTTGACATGATAAAGGGGCTTATGGAGGCTTCCGAAATAACCTCTGATCAGCTTTCTGACTTTTTGTATGCAAAACACGTAAAGGAAAGAAACGACTACGTGTCTAGTAAAAACGCAAACAATCCAGCTGGATCTGGAAAGGCAAACGCTTGGGCATCTCAAACAATAAAAGACCTTGAGTCTCCAGAGATGAACAAGGTTGCCTCCTTGGTTTACTCCATTATAGAAAACACTAGAAAGACTATGGTCAAGTACGGTCTTGAAACACAGGAGACTATTGACGCATGGACAGATCTTTTTGAATTTTACGTTCCTCTTGCTGGACTTGCAACTGATGAGATGGATGAAAACAACATAGCTTATCCAACTGGTGGTGCGGGCATGGGTGTTTACGGGACTACTCAGAAGAAAATTAAGGGAAGAAAGAGCGAGGTAAAAGCAAACATTGTGGCTCAGGTTGTTATGCAGAACGCGATGGTAACTCAAACGGCTCGAAAAAACGAGGCCATGATGCACCTTTACCGACTCATCAAAAACAATCCTAACTCAAACGTCTGGGGCATAAACACCTCCACCTTTCCTCTCACAAGACTTAATGAGCAGGGCGAGCAAGAAGGCATGACCGTAGCGGAAATGAAGATGAACCCTCACACGGTTCCAATTAGAGTTGATGGAAAAACAGAGTTTTTGTTTTTTAAAAACAAGAGCTACGCCAACACTTTGAACGGGATGACCGTAGAGAAGGCGTCGATTTTCACGAGGTCAATGAACTCTCTTACAGGGTTTATGAGAAACATGCTTACGGTGTACGACCCTAACTTCATGATCAGCAACTACGCCCGCGACATTCAAGCAGCAGCGTACAACGCCATGGCTGAGGCTGAGATGGAGGGAGGATACATACAGGGGGTTAACCACAAGAAGTTTGCTAAGGACCTGATGTCCAATATGTATTTGGCTACAGGGCAGTTGTTTAAGAATGCAGCGTTTGGCGTAGAAATGTCTCCAGAGCTGGAATCATACATGGCTGAGTGGTCTGCTGACGGAGGTAAGACTGGATGGGGTTACACAAAATCTCTATCCGACATAACGGCTGAGCTTGAGGTTGCGTCTAAATCTGGTAAAGACAGCGCTTCAAGAGAGTTTAACGTCATTATGGGCTCTCCAAAAAGATTTGCAAACTATATTGAAGGTATCAACGAGGCATTTGAGGCATCAACAAGGCTTGCTTCATACATAGCCGCTAGACAAAACGGAGTGAGTAGAGAAAAGGCAGCCCAGCTGTCAAAAAACATTACTGTAAACTTCAACAGGGGCGGAGAGTGGCAGTTCCTTAACAGCGTTTATCTGTTTTTCAACGCAGCGATGCAGGGTAACGCTAGGTTCCTGAGGTCAATGTACGGTCTTAAGGAGGTTAGAAAGGACAACGGAGAGCTAGAGTCTTGGACAAAAAGGGTTAAAACCCCTCAAAAAATTGCTTTTGCAATGGCTTCATTTAGTGGTCTTATAGCTACTATGAATCTAGCAATGAGCGGATCTGACCCTGATGATGGAGAGTTGTGGTACAATAAAATTCCAGACTACCACAAGGAAAGAAACCTAATCTTTATGCACAGAGATGGGAAAAACTACTCTATGATCCCTCTTCCATACGGATACAACATTTTTAATAATCTTGGGACCGTACTTGCTGAGACGTCTACGGGCAACAGGGACGGCATGGATGGTGCAATGTTCCTTGGTCTTTCTGCTTTCAGCGCATTCTCTCCTATTGGGTTTGGTCAAAGTAAAAACCTGGGCACCTACGCAACCAAGGCTGTTGCGCCTACTGTATTTAAGCCTATAGTAGAAATTGCCGCTAACGAAACATACTTTGGGTCTCAAGTATACAGAGACAGGCTTCCGTTCACGACGACTCCCTACTCTCAGCTTTCATTTCAAGCGCCAGAGGAAATTCAAGAGTTCTTTCAGTGGATGAACGAAGCATCAGGAGGCAGTAAGTATAGGTCTGGAACCTACGACTACAACCCAGATCAACTTTGGTACATGTACGAGTACTACATTGGAAGTGCAGGTAGATTTGTTGGCAACACTGGTGAGCTTGCCACCAACATGTACGAAATGGGCAAGAACTCATACAGGCTTGCAGCCGAGAAGGGGTTGAATTACGAGGGCTTTAAAAAACTAACCGCTGGATTCCAAGATAAGAACAAAATTCAGATGAGGCCCAGTCAGATTCCCTTGATAAGAAAGATTTACGGAGAGCCATCTAGGTACTTTGACAGCGATCTGTACAAGGAAAACACGTTTGAGGTTCAGCAACTTTCAAAAGAGTTAAAAGAGGAACCTATTCTTGAGCCAGGAAGGTACAGGGGCGTGCAGGAGCTAAATCAGCTTTTTAAAGAAACAAACAAGGCTCTTCAGTTTATAAGGGCTCAAAGAAGAGGTGCCAAGGAGATTGAAGATAGAACCAAAAGAATAAACCTTCTTTATGACCTTGACGAAAGACAAAGAAGACTTATGACCAAGTATAACAAAAGGCATGAAGAACTCAGGCAAAAAAATTAAAGACACCAAGCTTGGGGCTTGGCTTAAGTTAAAGGCACCCAGCGTTTTAACAATCATGGGTGACGCCCTGCCAGACAGGGGCGCATTGGGTGTGGTTAAGAACCTACTTGCAAACGAACCCGATGTAGACCCCGAGGAGGCTAAGGCGATCGTAGAGGCTGAAGTAAGGTTTCAGGAGAACGTAACGGAGCGATGGAAGGCCGACATGGGAAGCGATGTAAAGCTCGCAAAGCTCATCAGGCCAGTGACTTTGATAGCTCTTATGACCATGTTTATGATCACTATGGTTGCCGACAGCATGGATAATTGGGCATTTAACGTCAAGGATTCTTATGTATCTTTGTTA
>Ga0098049_1000216_pt1 | contig 23640 bp, 34 predicted proteins | sample 13BtaG_FD_92582 | JGI IMG/M metagenome (GOLD analysis project Ga0098049, IMG submission 92582) | Marine viral communities from the Subarctic Pacific Ocean - 13B_ETSP_OMZ_AT15268_CsCl metaG | ecosystem: Environmental > Aquatic > Marine > Oceanic | place: Subarctic Pacific Ocean | collected...
CCCGACACTGTTTCTAATACATTACGTGTACAACTAGTTAACTCTGACAACTATGATATTAAAGTTGAGAGCTTAACAGATGTGGCAGTAACACTCGATAGTTACTGTGCTAAGGAGAAGATTAATGAAAATTAAAGATATAACAGAAACAGCAAGTGCAACTGCTACAGCAAGTGGAAACTTTGCAACAGTAGTCAATCCACAGACTACAAATCCATATGCACATAAAAGTGCGCAAAAAAAGCCCAAGAAGCAAAAGCCTACTGACAATGCACTTGACATGAAAGGCACTAGTATCTTTGGCGGCCCGCTCAAGCGTAACGGATAAATATAAGATACTAATTGAAACAGGAACAATACAATGCGTGATATTATTACAAAACTAGAAGAAATGAACGTTGAGAAACCACAACTTAACGAAGGCTTAGGCGACATGGCACATGAGGCTGAAATGGATCATGAAGTACAAATGGCGCGAAGCGATCTATACAAGACTGCAAAGTATGCAGTAGCAATCCATAAAATGATGAAAGATGTTTCTGAAATGGAAGGCGTTGATGGTTGGGTAGCAGCAAAGATTACTAAAGCTGCTGACTATTTGAGTGCAGTAAAGCATCACATGGAAGGTGAAATGATGGCAGACGTAGAACTAGCAGTTGTTCCTGTTGCTGGTGATATGACAGACGCTATGACAATGCCACAAGAAAGTGTTGAAGAAGAAACTGCAAGTGAAGCATCAGAAGAAGAACTTGATGAAGCAGTTGAAGAAGAAGAACTTGATGAAGCAGTTGAAGAAGATGTAATTGGAGACATTATTGCAAAACTTCCAAAGCAATCTAAAGCACCAGGCTATACTAAATCAGATAGTGAGAGAATGTCAAGACTTGTTAAGCAAGTTGATAGAGTATCACAGCCTAGTAGCCCAGCGCCTAAAGGTCCTAAGGTAAGTGCAGTTACAAAGCAAAAGCAAGCAAACGCGGCAGCAAAAATGCAAACACAAAGTAAATTTTCAGAATGGAGCAAAAAATAATGTCTGACTTTTTCTCATTAGTACAGAAACTAAATGCTATTGAAGCAAATGAATCAACACAATTAGTTGAAAGCACAGACGTTGTAGAGACAGGCTCTTTGCAGGCAGAAACAGGTGCAACTAAAAACTTACTACAGCAATTTGATGCTATTAGTGCAGAGAATCCTTATACTCCTGTTGTTAACGAAGCAGAAGAAGCAGAAGTTGAAGAAACTATGCAGGATCGTTTTGCTAAGTTTATGAAAGCAGAACGCACAGCAGGCACTGAAGTTGAAGAAATGAAGTCATTGATTGACGAAGGCACAGCAGAATATGAGTATGCTGATCGTGCATTTGCTAAAATGGCTGAAACAATCAATACACTTGAAAAGATGGTTCGTGAAGGTGGTATGCTTGAAACTAAAATTGCACAAGCAGGTGGCGATGTTGCTGCACTAGCAGACATGCGTGAGGCACTTAGCAATGCATACGAAGCAAGTGAAACTGCACATTACGATGCATTAGGAAATACACCAGAACAACAGCCTGAGGACTAAGCAATGCGTTTTAAACAGTTTAATGAAAATTCTGCACTTGAAAAAGCTGCACTACAAGTTAAAAAGAACTTCAGTGACGAACGCAAAGTAGTACAGGACGAAGTTAATAAACTAGTACGCATGGTTAAAATGGGCAAAGGTGACAAGTTAAAACTTGCACGTGCGCTAACTGCTCTTACTAAAGCAGAACTACAAGCAAAAGCAGAAGATCCTGATCTAAAGTACAGCGTGGATCAAAACATTGGCATGATGAAACGTGCAATGGATACGCTTAAAGGTGACATGTTTCCGGCTAACACAAGTGCCACACAGGGCAAAATGATGGGCAGTAATGCAGATCAGGTTAAAGCCAATGAAGGCTCTACACCATATGATGACGATGAAGAAATGAACGCTGAAGAAGAACAGTTTGTTGACATGGTTGTAGATTACTATGCTGGTACAGATGAAGAAGGTAACATAAACTATAGTGTCGAACATATGCGCAATTATGACTCAGAAGAAATGGAACGTGCATATAGTATCGCAGGTGGCGATCCAAGTGATACTGTAGGTAGATCAAACTTCTTACACAGAGAAATTACACAGCGTTTAGGTTTAAGTGAAAGTGTTGAAGAATCACTAACAGAAGAACAGTTTGATGAAGCAGCAGGTAAAAAAGATGCTTGTTACCGTAAAGTTAAATCACGCTACAAAGTATGGCCCAGTGCGTATGCAAGTGGCGCACTTGTAAAATGCCGCAAAGTTGGTGCCGCCAACTGGGGCAATTCAAAGAAGAAATAAATGCGTATTGAAGAATTACATGAGGACCTACGTGCCTGGTTTGGCAAAGGCAAACAAGGTGGTGCAGGCGGCGGTGGCTGGGATGCTTATGATAGTTCAGGTAACCGTATTGGCAAGTGTGGCGATACCAAAGGCAAAGCAAAACCTAAATGTTTGAGTAAGAGCGCGGCAGCAAAACTGCGCAACGCAGACAAAGATGGTGATGGTAAAAAAGATGGCAAGGCAGGCATTGCACGTGCTGTTAAACGCAAAAGAGCAAAAGACCCAAACAAGAATCGTAAAGGTAAGGCTAAAAATGTCAGCAACTAAGAGTATTGAAGAACTTTTAGCAATACCAGCAAACCGCGACAAGTATGTTGAACAAATTAAGTTTAACGAACTACAAAGACTTAGTGTAATACAACGCGGTGAAATAATGAAGAACCTTATAGAAAGTATGCGCAATGAGAGTAAGTGAATTTGACATTAAAGCAACAGTAAACAAAACTATTGCTGAACATATTAAAAAGAATATTCCATTCACAGAGTGCATGTTCCGTCCCGGCAGTTTAGCATTTACTGAATTCTATAAGCAAGTACGTGAACGTGCTGAAGAACTAAACTTAGATTGGGAAGATCAAGAACTAATTGCTACAGACATCGGCGAATGTATTATGATCGAAGATGAAATGGTAGCACTTGATGTGCCTATGATCGAAGAAGAAGAACTTGATGAAGCAGAGTACCAAGGACGTAAAGTAAAACTTAATAGTCCAAAGCGTGGCGGTAGTAAGAAGTTTTATGTGTATACAAAGAATAAAAAAGGCAACGTGATTAAAGTATCATGGGGCGACACAACTGGACTTAGTGTAAAAGCAAATGACAGAGGTGCAGTTAAAAGTTTTGTAGCACGACACAAGTGTAAGCAAGCAAATGATAAGACGACTGCACGATACTGGAGTTGTCGTACTCCACGTTACAAAGCATTAGGCGTTAAAGGCGGGCAGTGGTGGTAACACCCTACGAACACAAGAAAATTTCAGACGATACATTTATTAGAACTTTTGCAGCAGACGCTGACAATAGCGATTTGTGCTGGCATCGCGACAGAGAACACAGAGTTGTAACTGTGTTAGAAGGCAAGGGCTGGGCTTTACAGTTAGATAACTGTTTACCTTTATCACTCTTGCCCAACAGAGAATATTTTATTCCTAAAGAAGTTTATCACAGACTTATTAAAGGCAGTACTGAACTAGTATTAGAAATCACCGAACGTAAATAAATACAACGGAGAACAAATATGACGATGTTTTTACGTTGGTGGCTGCTATTCTGCACAAGTATGGCAGCTATGTTTATTGTGCATGCGTTTGGATTTACCCAAGCATTGCTAGACAACGACATAACACGTTTAAGTTTTGTTATTATCACATTATTTTTTGGATCAAGTATCTTTGTAGGTTATGAAACTTACAAAAAGAGTAAAGGCAAGTCTGTAGAAAGTGGGACCAATATAGCATGGTTCATTACAGAGATGATGCTGGCATTAGGCATGATAGGTACCGTTATAGGATTTATTCTAATGCTGGGTAGCAGTTTCGAGAGTTTAAATGTATCAGATACAACAAGCGTAAAGACAGCATTAACAGACATGGCTCTGGGAATGAGTACTGCACTTTATACAACGCTAGTTGGACTTGTGTGCAGTCAGGCTTTGAAAGTGCAACTAGTAAATGTCGAAACAGATTAAACCTAGATTAACAATGTCCAGTACTGAATGGACAAAACATTGCGAACGTTGTGGATGTACCATGACTTACGCAGAGTATGTGCGTAGAGTAAAACATCTTCAAAGGAAGTTTGATGAAAGACAGAAGTAGATATAAGAGCAGCATTGGCTTTACTGATTTATTATTCAATCTTCTGATTGGATTTGTTTACCTATTCATGATTGCTTTTATTCTTATTAATCCAGTTGCAAAAAATTCTGATGTTCCAAGTAAAGCGGAATGGTTGCTTGTTATGGAATGGGATCCTGAACTAAATGATGATATTGACATATGGGTTAAGGATCCTGCAGGCAATTTAATTAATTTTAATGCAAGAGAAGGCGGACTCATGCACCTAGAAAGAGATGATCTAGGTCATTCGAGCGATGTGATCGAGTTTGTAGAATCACAAAGATCAGGTAAGCCAATTAAAAAAACAATTATGATAAACAGAGAAGTTGTTACCCTCCGTGGAACTGTGCCAGGAGAATACAAAGTAATGGCACAAGTATATAGTCGAAATTATCCTATAGATCAAATAGAAGCAGGCGAACGCCCAATCAATACTACTGGTTGGATAGAATTTACACTTATAAAAGTAAATCCTTATATTGAAACTGTTGTTGATAAATTTACATATAACGAGCGCGGACAACAAATTACTTTAGTTAACTTTACATTAGATGACAATGGAGACTTTGTATCATCTGACAAAGTAAGACATGAAATTATAACTAGACCGAGACACTTTTCTCATCAGAGGAGAAACTAATGTTTGATTTTAGTTTACTACCGCTGTTTGTAAGTGTTCTTATACTAACATTAATTGTGTTGGGCATTGGTATCCATTTTGCTAGAAATTTATTTGTTATGATGTTAGTTATTCCTGTTGCTCTTGTATGTGTTTTTAGTACGTACAAGACTGTAACTGATATACTCGGTTATCCAATATTCCAAACTATACCTGATGAAAGTTTATATTTGGCACACACTAACGATCCTAATGAACAGTTTATATTTGTATGGATTATACAGCCAAAAGAAGATCGTCCGAAAAATGTTCGCATATTAAACACAGAAGAAAACAAGCAAGCATTAGAAAATGCAAAACAACGATCTGCAAAAGGTATACCACAACAAATGAAGGGCAGTCTCCCTCCAAGTGGATATGGCGGACCATTAAACAAAGGTAACTACGAAAGTTATGATTTTGTGCTTGACGCACAAGGTATTAAGTAGTATACTAAACACTAATAAAGATATATCAAGGAGTACTCACATGAGTGGCGCACGTATTTTTTCGAGTGAAGAAAAAGCAAAATTAACACAACTAGTAAACGAAGGACTTACTGTAATGCAGGAAGTTGATGACCTTAATGAAGGTCTAAACGACACTGTAAAAGCAATTGCAGAAGAAATGCAGATCAAGCCTGCTGTACTTAAAAAAGCAGTACGCACAGCATACAAAGCAGATTTTGACAAAGCAAGCGAAGACCATGAAACACTGGAAACAATTCTTGCTACAGTTGGCAAGATCTAAATGCAATATCGCATATTGTTAGTTGCACTGGAAGCCGAACTTCCATACAAACAAGCACCTAAGAACTACAAAGTAATCTATACTGGCGTTGGCAAAGTCAACGCTGCTGTAGCAACTGCACAAGCAATCATGGAAGCAAATAGTTTAGGCTTCCACCCTCGTGTGGTTAACTATGGCACTGCGGGTAGTTGCAACAAAGAGCTAACAGGGTTGCATCGTGTTACACGTTTTGTACAACGAGACATGAACGCAGAACCACAAGCACCAAGAGGTGTTACACCTTTTGAAGCAGGTTATAACTATCTAGAGTTTAGTGCAGACATGACGCATGGACTTACTGTAGGCACCGGCGATCAGTTTGTACATGAACTTGAACCGTGGCTTGTAGATAACAATATTGATATTGTAGATATGGAAGCATACGCTATTGCAAGTGTTTGCAAACGTATGAATGTATGGTTTGACTGCTACAAGTATGTAACAGATTATGTAGGTACACCGCATCAAGCAGACATATGGGAACAAAATGTTGCCAATGGCGTAAGGGACTTCTTGTCAGTACTATGAGCAGTGTAAAACAATTTTGGGTAAACAGTTATCGCAGTGATAGTATTGCATTTTACTTTGAACTAATAAGTTTCTTATTCACTGTATATGCAAGTCTGACACTAGCAGTTAACGCAGACGATCCCAATATGCTAGTGGTATACCCTGCATTTTTTGTAGGAAGTGTAACACAATTATATGCAAGTTGGCGCAGAGGTGCCGCTTGGATTATGTTACTAACAGGATACTTTGCTTGTATCAACGTTTTTGGTTATGGAGTAGCCGCAGGATTATGGTAGATTATTATACATTACATTGGAGTGACGTAGTAGGACAATGCGGTATGTTATTACTGGTTGGTACTTACTGGGCTCTACAAACAGATAGAGTAGATGCTAAAGGTTTTTGGTACAGTTTCTTTAACCTAGTAGTAGCAATATTGTTAGGAATTAACTTGTATTTTAAGCCAGTTCTTGCTAACATAACACTAGAGATATTTTGGGCTGTAATGAGTGTCTGGGGTATAGCAAAATGGTACAAAGGTAGAAAATGAGTTACGTAGACGCATATTTTGATAGAGAACATGATCGTATTCATGTAGTTGAACGTGTAGATGGTAAACGAGAATATCGTGAGTATCCTGCTAACTATGTGTTTTATTATGATGATCCACGTGGAAAATACAAAACTATCTATGATAAGCCAGTAAGCAGATTTAGTACACGCAATCGCAAAGAGTTCCAGCGTGAACTGAAGATTCAAGGCGGCAAAGGTATATGGGAAAGTGATATTAATCCTGTGTTTCGTTGTTTAGCAGATAACTATCTTGGTGCAGATGCTCCTAAACTGCAAACTGCTTTTTTCGATATTGAAGTAGACTTTCACAAAGAGAAGGGCTATAGTAGTCCTGAGGATCCTTTTAATCCTATTACAGCAATCTCAATATACTTAGACTGGACAGATCAACTTGTAACATTGGCTATTCCACCAAGTGGTATGACAATGGAAACTGCTACTGACTTATGCAAGCGTTTCGATAATACTTACTTGTTTACAAGCGAAGCAGAAATGCTTGAAGTTTTCTTAGACTTGTTAGAAGATGCAGACATTGTAAGTGGATGGAACAGCGAAGGATATGATATTCCGTACACTGTAAATCGTATCACTCGAGTGCTTAGTAAAGATGATAATCGTAAATGGTGTTTGTTTGGACAGTTGCCTAAGAAACGCACATTTGAACGCTTTGGTAAAGAAAGTGTTACATTTGACCTAGTAGGTCGTGTACACTTAGACTATATGCAATTGTATCGCAAATACACATACGAAGAGCGTCATAGTTATACATTGGATGCTATCGGTGAACATGAACTAGATGAACGTAAAGTTGCATATGAAGGCACACTTGATCAGTTATATAATCAGGACTTTGAAAAGTTCATTGACTATAACAGACAAGATACTGCACTGCTAAACAAACTAGATAAGAAACTACGCTTTATTGACCTAAGTAATGTGTTGGCACATGAAAACACAGTGTTGCTTATGACTACTATGGGTGCTGTTGCTGTAACAGAGCAGGCTATCATTAATGATGCACATGCTCGCGGTATGGTTGTTCCTAATCGTAAAAACAGAGACGGTGAAAGCACTACAGCAGCAGGTGCTTATGTGGCATATCCTAAAAAAGGATTGCATGACTGGATTGGTGCTATTGATATTAACAGTCTGTATCCTAGTGTGATTCGCGCACTTAATATGGGTCCAGAAACTGTTGTTGGACAACTCCGACAAACAATGACTGAACATGCAGTACGTACAAAAATGGCAAATAAAAAGTCATTTGCAGATGCATGGGAAGGAGAGTTTGGTAGTAAAGAATACCAAGCAGTAATGAATATGGAGCGCGGCACTGAGATTACCATTGACTGGGAGAACGGTGATGAAGATACGCTCAGTGCATATGATGTATGGCGTCTTATGTTTGATAGTAATCAGCCGTGGACACTAAGTGCTAATGGTACTATCTTTACTTATGAACGTAAAGGTATCATCCCTGCACTACTAGAGCGGTGGTACGCAGAGCGTAAAGATATGCAAAAAGAACTGAAAAAAGCAAAGGATGAACAAGGCGATGTGGAATATTGGGATAAGCGACAATTGGTTAAGAAGATTAATCTTAATAGTTTATACGGTGCTATTCTTAATCCAGGTTGTCGTTTTTTTGACCATCGTATTGGGCAATCAACAACTCTTACTGGAAGGTGCATCTCCAAGCGTATGGCTGAAACAGTTAATGGTCTCCTTACAGGAAAGGAAGATCATGTAGGAGATGCTATTGTATATGGCGATACTGATAGTGTGTACTTCAGTGCATGGCCCATGATGAAAGACGAAGTAGAAAGTGGCAGACAAGAGTGGACAAAAGAAATTGTTACAGCACTTTATGATGGAATTGCAGACCAAGTAAACGACGAGTTTCCAGTGTTTATGGAACGTGCTTTTCATTGCCCGCGTGAGAATGGCGAGATCATCAAAGGCGGCAGAGAGATTGTTGCAACTAAAGGATTGTATATCACAAAGAAGCGTTATGCGGCACTGATATATGACTTAGAAGGTTTTAGACTAGACACAGATGGTAAGCCTGGTAAAGTAAAAGCAATGGGACTGGATCTCAAGCGCAGTGATACTCCAAAGGTTATGCAAGACTTCATGAGCGAATTATTATTAGATGTACTAACTGGTAGCCAGCGAGAAGAGATTATCGAAAAGATCAAAGAGTTTAAAAATAATTTTCACGAACGCCCAGGCTGGGAAAAAGGTACACCGAAACGTGTTAATAACTTAACCAAATACAGTGCAGAAGAAAAGAGACTAGGCAAAGCAAACATGCCCGGGCATGTTAGAGCAGCAATGAATTGGAATACAATGCGCAAAATGAACGGTGACAAGTATAGCAGTGAGATTATGGACGGTGCTAAAACTATTGTGTGCAAACTTAAAAGTAATCCTCTGGGCTGGACTAGCATTGGTTATCCTACAGATGAAACGCAATTACCAATTTGGTTCAAAGAACTTCCGTTCGATGACAGTTTGATGGAAGCAACTATTGTAGATCAAAAGATTGACAACTTGCTCAGTGTTCTCAAATGGGATCTTAAGGGAGCAACGCAAACTGCTAACACGTTTGATGATTTATTCTCGTTTGAGTAATATACGCATATAAATACAACTGGAGAACGTCAATGAAACTCGTAGATAAAATGATCGCATTATCATCTGTAATAAAAAATAACAGCGAGTCTCTTCTGACGAATGATAATTTACTCGAAAAACAAGAGTTTTTTGAAAAACAATCTTTACTGTGGAAGGACAAATCTAACCACAAATCTATTATTAACATTTTGCAAGAGATGCAAGAGTTAGCAGATCAGTATAATAAACAAATCTCACATGTCAACGAAGAAGCATCAAAGTTACTTCGTAAACAAGAAAATGAAATACGACAAAAAGACTACTACAACTACCAAGAAGTTGTTGACATACAGATTATACAAGAAAGAATAGATTCATATACTCCAGCTGCCATTAATGAGTTGTCTTTGCAAATTGGCAGATATAGTAGTTGGCAATATGCCGGAGTTGAATTAAATCCTAGTACAGGAAAATTAACTAATAAATTTCTTGCATGTGACCCATTATACATTTATCAAGGACATGCCACAAATCCTGAAAAAGTTAGAAGTCAATTTAATTCTTTCTTTGGTAAAAAGCGTATGTTTTTTTATAAGAACATAGATGATCTTCCTGACGGTCAACTAGGACTTGCAGTAAACATCGGCACATATGAATTTATGCCAACTGATCCTATTAAGAAAGAAATGAAAGAAATTATTAATGTACTTGCTCCAGGCGGACATTTTTTATTCACATACAACGATTGCGAACAAATAGCAAGTTTGGATCTATGTGTTGACACTTATAGATGCTATAACACTAAACAACTAATGAGCACTTTAGCATATAGTATTGGATTTGATGTAGTAGCATCGGGTTCCACAGACAACGGTACACACAGTTGGATGGTTGTCAAAAAGCCCGGTAACCTTACTACACAAAAACTTTCAGCACCATTGGTATCAATTGATAAAAATATTTAATATTTTACTTGACTTTATCCCAAAACCTAAATATAATACTAATATTATAAACATAAGGACACTTCGATGAAAGATTATCTACTCGACATCGTCAAGCACACACATTCGCTTGGCTTTATTAGTCTTGTTAAAGTAACAGGCACAGACGAAACAACAACCTTTGAAGGACTTGCAGAAGACCGTAGTGTTATCCTGCAAGCAACAACTAAGACACCAGTAGCAGAGTTTATGGGCACTTTTGGTATGCCTAACTTGGACAAACTAGGTGTTATCCTGCGTATTCCAGAGTATGCAGAAAACGCAAACATTAGTATTAACACACAAGAGCGCAACGGTGAAAATGTACCAGTTGGTATTGCTTTTGAAAATGCCGGCGGTGACTTTAAGAATGATTATCGCTTTATGGCAAGTGAGATCATTAACGAAAAACTTAAGACTGTTAAGATGCGTGATGTAAACTGGGGCATTGAATTTGAGCCTACAGTAGCAAGCATTCAGCGTTTTAAGTTTATGATCAGTGCTAATAGCGAAGAAACTACATTCATTGCTAAAACAGAGGACAAGAACCTCAAGTTTTATTTTGGTGACCATAGTACACATGCTGGTAACTTTGTATTCCAACATGATGTAGCAGGTGAAGTAACACGTGGTTGGGCTTGGCCCGTTGAGCAAGTCAGCAAGATTCTAAGTCTTGGCGGCGATACAACATTTAAAGTAAGTGACGATGGTGTTGCTGAAATTGTTGTTGACAGCGGACTTGCAGAATATCGTTACTTGTTGCCAGCACAGAGCAAGTAATGGAACTGCCAACTAATCTAACAGCAAATCAAAATGACTATGCTTTGTTTTTGCCAGCACTGAGTACATTCTATGCACTGTTTGTAGGCAGACAACGCAGAGGTCTACTGCCTTATGATGAAAATCTAAAAGCCAGTGGCACACCTTACATTGATCCTGCTCGTATCCCACAAGGATTACCTCACGGTGTAGAAAGTCTTAACTGGCTTGCACCCGAAGGACTTTGGCAGTACAATTGGAGCCTACACAGTGCAGGACATGCTAGTTTGGATCTTGAAAAGGATCTGTACAGAGAAGATATGTACCGCGTTCGCAACAGAGAAACTAGTTGGTTGTTAGGTGATAGTGGCGGTTTCCAAATTGGTAAAGGAAAGTGGGAAGGCGACTGGCGTGCAGGCAGTGGTTGTCAAAAAGCACAAAAGAAACGTGATGGTGTGCTACGCTGGATGGACGAATTTATGGACTATGGAATGATACTTGATATTCCAGCATGGGTAGATAGGTCACCAGAAGGCAGTGCCGCAAGTAAGATCAGTTCATATCAAGAAGCCGCAGATGGTACAAAATTTAATAACGAATACTTTATTAAGAATCGTAATGGTAACTGCAAATTCTTAAACGTACTACAAGGTGAAAACTTTGCACAAGCAGATGACTGGTATGAGCAAATGAAGCACTTTAGTGATCCTAAGCAGTATCCAGATGCACACTTTAATGGCTGGGCAATGGGCGGGCAGAACATGTGCGACGTACATCTAGCACTACGTAGAGTTGTGACACTAGGACATGACGGATTACTCGAAAAAGGTAAACAAGATTTAATGCACTTCTTGGGTACAAGTAAACTAGAATGGGCAATGGTACTTACTGCTATACAACGAGGTATTCGCAAGCAGTTTAATGAAAACTTTACTGTTACGTTTGATTGTGCTAGTCCGTTCCTTGCTACAAGTAATGGTACACAGTATAGTGGTTATACACTAGAGAATGAAGGCAAGTGGAGTTACTTAATGGAGAGAGCTCCTGATGACAAAACACTACATGCCAATACAACTCCTTATGATGATCACTGTGCTACATTATATGAAAACTGGATGCCTAGTCCACTTTCACAAATGATGAAAGTCAACGACGTTACATGTTATAGCCCGACTTGTTTGAATCGCATGGGCGAACAAACAAACACAAGTTGGGATAGTTTTAGTTACATGTTAATGATGAATCATAATGTGTATACACACTTGCGCAGTGTACAAGAAGCAAATCGTGTGTTTGATGAAGGCAGATATCCTTATATGCTAGTAGAAGATACATTTGATAAGACAGAAGTAAAAGATGTAATTGCACACATTTTTACAATAGATGACAGAGATAAGCAACTACAAATGATTGATGACTATCAAAGATTGTGGATGAAAGTAGTTGGCACAAGAGGTCATGTTGGCAAAAAGAGTGTCAACAGTAGCGCACAATTCTTTAGTTTATTCGAGGAAGTATAATGCGAGCTCTTATAGTAGGTATGGGTATAGGCGAACTATACAAAAGTATTTACGAAAGTAAACTATGGAATGTAACAACTGTAGATCAAAACAAACCTGCTGACTATTGGGATATTGAAGAAGTTGAAGGCGAGTTTGATGTAGCACACATTTGCACGCCAAACTGGACACACGGTACTATTGCTCGCAGTATTGCAAGCAACTGTAAGATCGTGTTTGTAGAAAAGCCGGGATTACGTACATCAGAAGATTGGGAAGCACTAGTGCATACATTTCCTAATACGCGGTTTGCAATGGTTAAAAACAATCAATATAGATCAAACATTGAAGAACTTTATATGCAAGCCCGAAAAAGTGATGAAATTGTAATTAACTGGCACAATTACAATCGTGTGCCAAATCCTGGTAGTTGGTTTACTGATAAAGATCGTGCATGGGGAGGCGTAAGTAGAGACTTACTACCACACTGTTTAAGTTGGGTACAAGTGTTTGAACCTGAATGGGCTAGTTTAGGTTTGTATGCATCTAGTAAGCATCAACACTATGACCTAGATACAGTTGGTAGTACAGACTATGGTGTAGTAAACAAAGACGGTGTGTACGATGTTGATGATCGTGCAGAGATTATGCTTAACAATGAGTGGCATATGTATACTTGTACTACTAGTTGGAAGAACCCTGTTGGTGATAAGATTAATATTGAATTCTTCAAACAAGGTGACCTTATTCATACTGAGCCCTTAGGACTATGTCCAGAAGATGCATATGAAAAAATGGTTGACACAGCACTAGATAACTTATATAATGATATATATTGGAGAGAACAATTCTCTCGCGACGTTTGGATTCATAAACAACTAGAGCTAATCTAATGGTTAAGATATTATACACACTAGGAGATGGTGTGTTTCAAGAAGCAAAGTATTCTCCAGGTAAGTTAGATGCACAAGACATTCATGTTCGTGCAGTAATGACAGGAGTATGTCGTAGCGATATCGCGATGATGAACGGCGACTTTGGTCCACTACCAATACCTATGCAAGGACACGAAGGACTTGCACAAGTGATTGCGGTGGGCAGTGGTGTTTCAGGAGTACAGCCCGGGCAGTATGTAGCAACCCGAGGCGAGCCAGCATATGCTGATGAGTACCATGTAAAACCTGAACAATGGGTTATAGTTCCAGAAGCAGATCCTAAATGGATATTGGAGCCAGTAGCATGCGGGGTCAACTGTGTGCTACAAGCAAGGCATGCTATTGCACTGCAAACTATAAACACACCACTGCCCAGGGCAGTAATAATTGGTAGTGGTTTTCTTGCAAAAATAGTGCTACAAACATTCCGTATATTATATCCAAACATTAGTGTAGATGTTATAGGTCGATCAAATGAAGAATGGTTTGGCGATAATGGTGCGCCTCTACTAGTAGATTTTGATGGCACATATGATATTGTTGTTGACTTAAAAGAAGATGATCGTGTGTTTAATACAGATTGTATCAACGAAAATGCTGTTGTAATTATGGCTACCGAAAAGCCTAATGGTATTGATACTACACTTGCTAATATGTTATGGAAAGCAGTTACGATGATCTTTCCAAGTCCGAGAGCACCTTCATTTTATGAAGCAATGTGCTTGAGTAAAACTTGGATTGAAGATGGATCTTTAACAGTTGACAACTTCTGGGATAGAGCTTATAGTAGAGATAATGAATGGAAACAAGCATTTGACGATGCTAATAACCGTAGTGGAAACTATGGTAGAGGATATATTAAATGGGACTAGATACTAACGAACGCCAGGGTGTCATATACTTTACAGGCACAGAAGTAGAAAATACTCTAATGAAAGGCGAACACACACTGTTTGTTGTTGGTGTACAGCCTGTTGATGAAATTGCAAAACATGCAGATGCACACAGTATCAAGCATTTATACTTTGGTACAAGTCAAAGTTTTGCTCCTGAATCAGACGCTGAATGGGCAGCATGGGCAGATATGATTATAGCACTGCTTAAATCAGGTTACTGGTGTACACTAGATTATGATGTACACTATTACGAAGAATTGTTAGAGTTTGGACTTGAAGAATACGACAACTTCATTAACATGATTTCAGTTAAACTACCATATATTAAACAGTTGAATTATAATGCAACACTAAAGATTGATGATACTACTTGGGGACATAGTAATCCAGGTGTTTGGTGCCATAGTGTACACGACCTAATGGATCGTAAAGTATACACTGATTGGCGTGAGTATGTTGGCGACACAGAGATATAGGAGATAACAGTGTCTAACTTAACTACAGAAGATAAGCAAGAGTTCATGGATCAAGTAGCAGGCAAAACCTATGACTATCAGATTAGTATCTGGGGATATGGCGGCGAACTTGTTTATGGCAAACTTACCAAAGCACAACATGATTTTTGGCAAGCACAATGTGATAAGACAGATGATGATGGTTACGATCAAGACGATATGTTTGGTAACTATATCTTTGACCAAGAAGACTTTGAAGAAGATCATGGTATTACTGTTCCAGAAGAAGCAAAACTTGAAAGTGAATGGTATGAGTGTGATGACATTGCACACACTAATGGTGTAAGTCTTGGTAGTGGATATATCAGTATTGATAAAATTGATGTTTCAGAAGATGGTCCTTTCTCTAGGGGACAAGTCATAGGTGAAGTTGTTGAAAGCACAGACCTCGAAGAGTTCATCAGCACTAACGAGTTGGACAGTGAAATTAATGAACTAGACCTCGACGAAGTTGGCAACCGTGATGAAGATGGTCACAACTATGTGATGTATGCAATGAGTGTTGAAAAAGGTACATTCGTTGATTGTCATTTAGAGTTGACAAAACCAATTGATCTTAGTAAACTAAGTTTTCAATCAACAGAGTATCCAAACGGAGACACTATTTTAGAAAGCATTCTTTATGATGGTGAAGATGTTGAATATGAGTTTGGTGATACTAACGGCAAATCAATGAATGCTTATGTAATGGATTATTAAAATGGCAGAAATAGATAATATGATACTTGGTGCAATGCGTGAACAAGCAATGGCAGAACAAGTAAATCAAAGTAAAAGACTAATTTGGGTTACCTTTCAAAAGGAAGGTATCCACAAATACCCAGCGGCACTAGACGATCCCAAACTGGCAACAGGTGATTGGGACGATGTAAGTTTCCTGGGTTACCCTCACCGTCATATGTTTCACTTCCGTGTTAGCATTGAAGTGTTCCATGATGATCGTGAAATCGAGTTCATCCAATTCAGTCGTTGGTTACAACGTTTGTTTAGTGAAGATGTAATTGCACTAGACTATAAGAGTTGCGAAATGATTGCGGATGAAATGTTCCTAGCGATTCGTACAAAGTACGGATCTAACCGAGAAGTTCACATTGAAGTGAGCGAAGATGGTGAGAACGGTTGTGTTGTCACCTTTCCAAAAGCCTAAGGAGATATATCGTGGCTGGAAAACCAATGAGTAATGCTATCAAACGTGTGTTTGATGACCTAGATGATTATAAGCGTTTTTGTAAAGAATTCGGCTGGGCGTATGACGAAGCAGATCTATACCGTGAAGATGCGGCAGGTTATGCAGAGTACAAACGTTTTAAGTCTGGTACACGTATTCCAAAGAACTGGATGCGTGATGCAAAGTTTCGCCTAAATCAATACCAAGAAAATCGAGGCGGTAATAAGCGTCCAGGCGGCAACTTTAGCAGTGGTCGGAGATAATAAATGACCGTATATATTGTGGATATTGAAGCAGTTGATACTCGTTACACCAAGCAGTGGAAAGAGCATCTACCTGATCAACTGCAAAAAGCACTTATACAAGATGTTGCAGTGCTGGATGAAGTTGTGGTTATCAGTGGCGGAGATGTTCCACAAGCAACTACACCTGGTGCCTTCCTTAATTTTGGAGGCACCAACGTGTACAAGTCTAAACAACTTGAACAAATAGGTAAATATTTCTGTGATGGAATTATTAAGAACGGCGATTATTTTATCTACACCGATGCCTGGAATCCTACAGTTATTCAACTACGCTATATGGCAGAACTATTGGGTGTTGACATTCGCATTGGTGGTCTCTGGCATGCAGGTAGTTATGATCCGCAGGATTTTCTAGGCAGACTTATTGGAGATAAGCCCTGGGTACGTAATGCAGAACGCAGTATGTATGATTGTTACGATCACAACTTCTTTGCAACAGATTTTCATATTGATTTGTTTGAGGAATCATTCCGTAGTAGCATGGTTGAGAAAGAACCTGTTAGAGTCGGCTGGCCCATGGAGTATTTGCAAAACAGTTTAGATGCATATAAGGGCATGAATAAGCGTGATCTTATCTTGTTTCCGCATCGTATTGCTCCAGAGAAGCAAGTCGAAATATTCCGTGATCTAGCACAAAGCATGCCTGAGTACGAGTTTGTTGTTTGTCAAGAACAACAACTTAGCAAAGATGAATATCATAAGATGCTAGGTGAGGCTAAACTTGTGTTTAGTGCTAATTTACAAGAAACACTTGGTATTAGTTGGTACGAAGGTGCACTAGTAGATGCTATTCCGATGGTGCCAGATAGACTGAGCTACAGTGAAATGGCACTTACTATGTTCAAGTATCCTAGCGAATGGACTGAGAGTTATGATAAATATTTGTTGCACAAGGATAATATAATACAATCAGTGCATGACTATATGAAGAATTACAATCAGTATCTTCCAACAATCCAAGATCAAGTATCAAAACTAGACACTAACTTCTTTAGTGGGCAGGAACTATATAAAACAATTCGAGATTCAATTTAATGAACATAGCATTTATCGGGTGTGGTAAACTAGGATTACCATGCGCAGAAGAAATAGCAAAAGCAGGTCACACTGTAACAGGCTACGATGTAGCAAAAGTAAAAAGTGATTTAGTAGAAATTAAACCAATTATTTCAGAAGCAGTTGCAGATGCAAAAATTGTATTTGTTGCTGTGCCTACTCCGCATGATCCAGAATATGATGGTCGTGCGCCTACTGCACATTTAGAGCCTAAAGACTTCAATTACGATATTGTAAAAGATGTATTGCGTGAATGTAATAGTGTAATGAATCCTGCACAAATGATTGTGCTTATTAGTACAGTATTACCAGGCACAGTGCGTAAAGAACTAGAGCCACTTGTAACAAACACACGTTTTGTTTACAATCCATATCTAATTGCTATGGGAAGTGTTGCTTGGGATTTTGTGAATCCTGAAATGATTATGATTGGCACACAGGACGGCAGTGAAACAGGTGATGCTAAAGAACTTGTTGACATGTACAAAACTGTAATGCAAAATGATCCTAGGTATGTAATTGGTACTTGGGATGAATGTGAATGTATCAAAGTATTTTATAATACGTTTATCAGTACAAAGATCGGACTGGCAAATATGATACAGGATGTAGCGATGAAACAGGGCAATATCAATGTCGATGTGGTTACCGATGCACTCGCAGGTTCAACTAAAAGGATCATGGGACCGCAGTATATGACTGCTGGTATGGGTGATGGGGGTGCTTGCCATCCAAGAGACAATATTGCCCTGCGCTATATGGCACAAGAACTTGGACTAGGGTATGATATTTTTGATGCCATAATGAATGCTCGCGAAGTACAAGCAGAAAATATGGCAAAGTTTTTAGTAGAACACGCAAAAGAAAATCAACTTCCAATACTAATACACGGCGAAGCATACAAGCCAAACGTACCTTATAAGGATGGTAGTTACAGTATTCTAGTAGAACACTATTGTATTAAACTTGGTTACCATCCTATTATAGTAGACCCGCACACAAGTCCACAGCGCGGTCCGTTCAAAGCAGTTGTACTGTTGGCACATAATGCAAACGTTACATACAAATATATGAATGAACAAAAACAAGAGCTATACTGCTTACTAATGGACGGCAGTATTGTGGTTGACCCATGGAGGCAATACCAAGATGACAGATATAAAGTCATCCATTACGGAAACACACGACCGCTGGCATAGAGGTCATGTAGAACCCTTTTGGAGCAAAAAAAGTTTTAGCCAACTTGACTACACACATGAAAGTTTTAACAATCACCAAGACGTAATAAAATGGAAGCGTCAAGGTTATGTTCATCCGGAAAGTCACTACACTGGATTTTTATGTGACATGCGTAAGCCACAGCCTGCGTGGAATAAAGATATTGTTGAATGGTTTGAAAAAACATATAATGTAAAAGATGTAGGCAGTAGTTATTATCGCATGGGCACTGGTGTTATTCTTCCCACACACAAAGACACTTACAAAAGGTACAGAGAATTATTTAACGTTCGTTTGATGGACTGTGTTCGTGTTGTTGTATTCTTAGAAGATTGGCGTAGTGGGCATATTAGCGAAGTAGATGGTATTCCTATTACTAATTGGAAGGCTGGAGACTATATATTCTGGGAAAGTGACACTCCCCATTTAGCAGCTAATGTCGGCTTAGATAAACGTTTTACACTACAACTTACAGGAAGTATCAATGCGTCTAACTTACGGAACACTAACTAATTTTGAAAAAGATCTAAGCATCTATACAGGTGCTCCTTATGTTGTGCTAACAGATAGTTGCACACATGCATTAGAAATTTGCTTTAGATATAAGCAACCAGGTCCTGTTGTTTGTCCAGCAAATACTTATCTTAGTGTACCTATGATGTTACACAAACTAAACATTCCTTTTTACTATGATCACGAACCGTGGGAATACGAGTATCGTTTTCCGCCAAGCAATATCTGGGATAGTGCAAGAGCATTTGAGCAGGGTATGTATCGTGCAGGACAACTACAATGTTTAAGTTTTGGACCTAGCAAGCGTTTAGAAATAGGACACGGCGGCGCTATTTTAACAAATAAAAAGCACGAATACGAAGCAATGAAGCGTATGGCGTATGATGGTAGAGATTTAAGCATTAGCCCATGGCAAGATCAAAAAGACTTTGTTGTCGGTTACCATTATAATATGCGATTAGAAGATGCACTACGAGGCACACAAATGTTACAAGATCAAGAACTAAAAGATAAAGAATCTCAACTTGTAGATTATCCTGATTGTAGTAAATTAAATATTGACCATTTGCCTAAATAATCATACAATACTACATAATAAAGTGACACACCACTATAACTCGGAGACGAATATGAAAAAGATACAAGAAATTAAAACAAGACTAGAAGAGAACAATGTAAGATATTGGGCTAACGATAATATTGCAGATTACATCGAAGAAGGTGAGAAGCAACAGTTGATCGAAGAAGCAGTACCTGCATTTGAAAATGTCTTGCAACATTTGTTGATCGACACAAAAACAGATCCTAACAGCATAGATACTGCAAGACGTATGGCTAAGATGTATATTAATGAAATTATGTCTGGTCGTTACGATCCAATGCCTAATCCAAGTGCGTTTCCTAACTACATTGAAGGCGGCTATGAAGGCATGTTGGTTGTGCGCAGTGAACTTACAAGTTTATGTTCGCATCATCACCAGACAGTAAAAGGCGTAGCATACATTGGTATTATTGCAGGACCTAAATTATTAGGACTCAGTAAGTACACACGTATTGCACAATGGTGCGCTATGCGAGGCACACTACAAGAAGAACTTAATGTAATGATCGCTGATGCGATTCAAGAACAGACAGGCAGTGAAGATGTTGGTGTTTATGTACAAGCAACACACGGCTGTTGTGAAAACAGAGGCATCAGAGCGCACAGTAGTTTGACACAGACTACAGTTTTACGTGGTGCTTTCAAAGATGACCATGGAACTAAAAAAGAATTTATGGACAATGTAAAACTACAACAAGAGTTTGCCTGTTAATGAAAATTTCAAGCAACAACGAATGGGGCAAACTTAAAAGTGTAGTTGTTGGTGATGCAACTTATGCAAACAAGCCCGAAGGATTACACTTTGATAAGCCAGGTCCATATAGAGGCGAGGTCACTGCACAAGCACAGATGGATCTCAACAAGTTCGTTCGTGTGCTTGAACATGAAGGCGTAAAGGTTTATCGCCCTAGGGAAATAAACTTTGTCATGCGTGATGGTATGTATAATTACTGTCCGCGTGATCGCCTACTTGTTGTAGGCAAAACTGTAATAGATTGTAACATGCAGTATCCATGCAGAGAAATGGAAATCAATGCATACAGCGAAGTACTAAAAAAAGCAAAAGTTATTAAAGTGCCGCGTGATAAAGGCATTATGTTTGATGCAGCAAACGTTTGCAGACTAAATGACACACTGCTTTATTTGATTAGTCCTAGCGGCAACTATGCAGGAGCAGAATGGCTACAAGAACAATTTCCAAAACTAACAGTAGAAACAACAGAAACTTACAGTGGTATTCATATTGACAGTACGTTTACACCTGTTAGAGAAGGACTTGTTGTAATTAACAAAGACAGAGTTACTCCTGAAACATTGCCTAAATGTTTTAAAGACTGGGAAGTAATTTGGTTAGGCAATGAAGATTTAAAACGTAAAAACTTTGCAGGCGAAGCATTTGCTAGCAATTACATACAGTTAAATTTTATGATGATTAATCCAGAACTTGCTGTAATAGATGATACACCTGTTTTACAACAAGAACTAGCAAAACGTGGCGTACAGTCTTATGTTGTACCGTTTGCACACAGTCGTACACTTGGTGGTGGTCACCATTGTTGTACATTAGATTTGCACAGGAGATAAAGATGTCTAGAGAAGATGGACCATTATTACAAAATTTTAATAATCTGCCAGAAGGAGAAGTATTACTCCAAGAACTTACCACTTACTACGTAAGAGACGGTGTGATGATTAAAGAATCTGTATCACGAAAGTATACAGGAACAGACTATGTGGATAGCACAACTGTTACTCCATTAGTATAACACAGCAGAGTCGATCCTGCTTTAACACCCTCGAAAAGGAAAATCGATGAATATTATTAAGAGAATTGCACTTGCGGCAGTTGTTATGTTAGGCATGGCAACGGTAGCAACAGCAGAACCAGTAAAGGTCGGATTTGTATATGTCGGACCAATCGGTGATCATGGTTGGACATATCGTCACGACATTGGTCGCCAGCAAGTAGAAGAAGCATTTGGTGACAAAGTTGAAACTATGTTTGTTGAAAGTGTGCCAGAAGGCCCTGATGCAGAACGTGTAATGCGTGACATGGCACGTAATGGCGCAGACATTATTTTCACAACATCATTTGGTTACATGAACGGCACACTTAAAGTTGCTAAAGAATTCCCAGATGTAAAATTTGAGCATGCCACAGGCTTTAAGCAAAGTGAAAATGTTGCTTCGTACGGACTACGTTTGTACCAAGCAAGACATGTACAAGGTATTATTGCAGGCATGATGACAAAGACAAATAAGATTTGCTACGTTGCTGCTTTCCCGATTCCAGAAGTTATTCGTGAGATTAACACATACTATCTAGGCGCAAAGAAAATGAATCCTGATGTTGAGATCATGATTACTTGGGCAAACACATGGTATGACCCAGGCAAAGAATCACAAGCTGCAACAGTTATGATGGCTGAAGGTTGTGATATGGTTGCACAGCATACAGACTCACCTGCACCATTGCAGGCTGCACAAGCACAAGGTAAACTAGGTTTTGGACAAGCAAGTAATCAAATTAAATTTGCTCCTAAAGCACAGTTGACAGCAACTATTGATAACTGGGGTCCTTACTACATCTCACGTGTACAAGCAGTTATGGATGGCACATGGGAGTCAGGTGACTACTTTGGTCACATGAATGAAGATGCTGTACAGATGGCACCGTTTACAAACATGCCAGCAGACGTAAAAGCAAAAGCTCAAGAGATTAAAGATGCAATCTCAGCAGGCGAATACTTTGCCTTTACTGGTCCTATCAAAGACAACACTGGCAAACTGCAACTTGCAGACGGCGTTGTTGCTGACGATATACACCTCAACACAATGATGTATTATGTTGAAGGCATTAACGCAACTGTACCAGGAAACTAAAATAATGATTCCAGTAATTGACTTTAACACAAATAGTTACGGCGAATTATTGGATAAGATTCGCGAAGCCTACACCACTGTGGGCTTCGCTGTCTTTACTAATAGCCTTACACCAAAAGATCAGCATACAATGAACAACTGGTTCCATAGTATGAAAGATTTTTTTAAACTTGATGATGATACAAAACTAAAGTATCCCTATCAGTCTGAAACTAATCTGGGCTATAGTAAAGTGGGTGACGAAAACGTTGACCCTACTGCACCCAAGGACATGAAAGAAAGTTTTAACTATAACGACACTCGTATGGATGATACGTTATGGCCCACAGAAATTCCACACTTTAGACAAACAGCATTAGAAACAATCCGTATTGCAGATGATCTTACCCTGCGTATACTTAAACTGTTTGATGATATCCTTGATTGCGGCACTACCTTAGTAGACGCGCATCGGGAACCTTTTAATACAACAAGAGTTATACATTATCCTGCTTACACAGGAGAAATTGAACCACGCCAAATGCGTATCGGCGAACATAGTGATTACGGAACTATTACATTACTATGGCAAATCAATGATGTGCCAGGATTACAAGTACAAGATTTAGATGGTAATTGGCATCCTGTTCCTTATGCAGAAAATGGTGTTGTAGTTAACATTGGCGACTTACTACAGCGTTGGACTAACGATTACTTTGTTAGCACAAAACACAGAGTAGTAAACACACACATAGACCAAACACGTTACAGCATGCCGCATTTTGTAGATCCCAAGCCAGGAACTATTGTGCAGAATTTACGTGACGAGCCGGCAAAGTATGATCCTATTGAAAGCAAGGAATACTTGATGTGGCGTTTAGCACAGAGTTATTAACATGATTAAACAATATATTAAAAGTTTTCCAGACTTTCCTGTAGAAGGTGTTGACTTCAA